>Ga0208670_100011_pt1 | contig 125425 bp, 93 predicted proteins | sample 24BtaG_FD_184098 | JGI IMG/M metagenome (GOLD analysis project Ga0208670, IMG submission 184098) | Marine viral communities from Cariaco Basin, Caribbean Sea - 24B_WHOI_OMZ_CsCl (SPAdes) (version 2) | ecosystem: Environmental > Aquatic > Marine > Oceanic | place: Caribbean Sea: Cariaco Basin...
AAGATAGCTGTAAATAAATGCTGCGATATAAATGCCAAATCTGGCGTTGGTTTTGCGGTGATCAAATCAGCTGTCATGAGTGCTGCCTAGAGTAAAGAGATGCTCGATATAATATTTAACCATAAATCAACACTATAGAGCGGCAAAACTGGCGGTTTTTGCAAAAAAAACGTACAATGCGCACAGCCATTTTTCTCTAGCAAGGTCAGCCATGCCCAATATTTCTACCGAGTCCGTTAATACGACTATAGCCCCTTCACAGCCAGCTTCTACATCTTCAGCTTCTATGCCAAAAGACACTGCCACTATTTTTAATCCTACTAAGCCAAATATAGCGGAAGACAGTCAGGCTGATGTCAGTCAAGCAAACACTAATCAGCCTTATCACCATAAAGCCAACCACAATCAAAATCGTAGCATTGAGCAAAGTAGCGATGTGGTTTCAGCTACATCAGCGAAAGCGACAGCAGTGACTATGAATGCGCCAGTGAACGCCGCGCCAAAGATTGGCTTTGTGTCCTTAGGTTGTCCAAAAGCCTTGGTCGATAGTGAGCGCATTATCACGGAACTCAGCCGTGATGGTTATCAAGTTGCCAGTGATTATGAAGGCGCAGACTTGGTCGTGGTCAATACTTGCGGCTTTATTGAGTCGGCAGTGCAAGAGTCATTGGACGCTATCGGTGAAGCGATTAGCAAAAACGGTAAAGTTATCGTGACAGGTTGCTTAGGTAAAGAGGCAGACAAAATCCGTGAAATGCATCCAGCTGTGCTAGCTGTGACCGGTGCGCATGCTTATGATGAAGTGATTACTGCCGTATCGCAGCATGTGCCCAAGCCAAATCGCAGTCAGGATGCAAACTATGATCCAAAAATAGATTTGATTAATGAAGCGGGGATTAAATTGACCCCCAGTCATTATGCTTACCTGAAAATATCGGAAGGCTGTAACCATCGTTGTACTTTTTGCATCATTCCAAGCTTGCGCGGCGATTTGGTTTCGCGTCCGATTGATAGCGTGATGAATGAAGCAATGGCGCTGAAAAACGCTGGCGTGAAAGAGCTGCTGATTATTTCACAAGATACCTCTGCTTATGGGCTGGACTTAAAATATAAAACCAGCTTTTGGAATGGCATGCCGCTGAAGTCGAAATTTTATGACTTGTGCCAAGCGTTAAATGATTTGGGTATTTGGGTACGCCTGCACTATGTTTATCCATATCCCCATGTCGATAAAGTGGTTGAACTGATGGGCGAGAAAAAACTACTGCCTTATCTTGATATTCCATTCCAACATGCTAGCCACAGTATTTTAAAAGCGATGAAACGTCCGGCGCATAGCGAAAATACCCTGGCGCGTATCAAAGCGTGGCGTGAGATTTGCCCTGATATTGTCATTCGTTCAACCTTCGTCGTTGGTTTCCCAGGCGAGACCGAAGAAGATTTTCAGTGCTTACTTGATTGGCTGGTCGAGGCGCGCCTTGATCGCGTCGGTGCTTTTACGTATTCAGAAGTCGAAGGTGCGGTTGCCAATGATTTGCCAAATCATGTACCTGAAGACGTTAAGCAAGAACGCTATGAGCGTTTGATGACACTACAGCAAGAGATTTCAGCACAAAAGCTGCAAGAAAAAGTCGGTAAAACCCTGATGGTATTGGTCGATGAGATTGATGAAGAAGAAGGCATCGCGATTTGCCGTAGCTATGCTGATGCGCCTGAGATTGACGGTCACGTCTATGTCGATGATATCACCGCGCAAGTCAAAGTTGGACAATTCCTAACCGTCACGATCGATGACGCCAGCGAATATGATTTGTTTGCCAGTTATAAAGGTTAGAGAGCCACAACGATAACCGAGTGAAAGTTGCCCAATCGTGGGCAGTTTTTGCTACAATTAGCGCAATTTGGCTTTTTACCTATTTGACATCGTTTTTGGCGCTTATTATGCCATTTAGGATAATTTGAAAGGGTAAGCTAAAGTCCAATGCAATTTGTGTTTTACCGCTTATTTTCATTATAATTTCATGCTAACAAGGTGACCTCATGTCTGACAAAAACCCGCGTTACTCTCGTATCTTGCTAAAACTTTCTGGTGAAGCCTTAGCTGGTGGCAAAGAGATGGGGATTGATACCGAAGTGCTCGATAAGATGAGCTTGTCTATCGCCCACTTACGCGGACTTGGGGTACAAGTCGGTATCGTCGTCGGCGGTGGTAACTTGTATCGCGGTGCCCAGTTGCAACAAGAAGGCTTGGTCGGCCGTGTCACTGGTGACCAAATGGGTATGCTAGCCACTGTGATGAATGGTCTGGCTATGCGTGATGCCCTCGAGCGCCGTAATATTAAAACGCGTTTGATGTCAGCATTGCCAATTGGCGAAGTCACTGAAAGCTATAGCAGCCGTAATGCCATTCGTTATCTTAAAAATGGCGAAGTGTGTATTTTTGTCGCGGGCACGGGCAATCCGTTCTTTACCACTGATACCGCCGCTTGCCTGCGTGGTATCGAAATCGAGGCGGGCTTAATTTTAAAAGCCACCAAAGTAGATGGCGTTTACGATAAAGACCCAAGCCTCCATGCTGATGCCAAAAAATATGACGGTTTAACCTTTGATGAAGTGCTCGAGCAAAAACTTGGCGTCATGGATTTAACAGCAATTGCTTTATGCCGCGAGCATAACGTCCCACTACAAGTATTTGATATGACCAAGCCTAATGCGCTATTAAACGTCATTATGGGCGAAAATGAAGGCACGCGCGTTTATCATTAAGCGCTCGCTTATTTTATAGATGACTAAATGATTATATGAATAAAGATCATTGATGTTGTAAGCATCAATCGTTGCATAAGATTTATACCTAACAGCGTTATACCTAACAATAATGAGTGATTTATCGACAGCGATAAATAAGGATACATGATGATTAAAGAGATTAAGCAAGACGGCGAAGCACGCATGCAAAAAACCTTGGAAGCGCTTGAGACGACTTTTAGCAAAGTACGTACGGGCCGCGCGCACCCAGGTATGTTATCTGGCGTGATGGTTAGCTACTACGGTGCCGATACGCCATTAAATCAAGTGGCCAGCGTCAACGTCGAAGATTCACGTACATTACTGGTACAGCCATTTGAGCGTAGCATGGTGCAAGCGATTGATAAAGCCATTCGCGAAGCAGATTTGGGCTTAAACCCGATGACAGCTGACGTGATTCGTGTGCCGATGCCAGCGTTGACCGAAGACACGCGCCGCGATATGCAAAAGCTTGCTCGTAGCGAAGCTGAAAACAGCCGCGTTTCTATCCGTAATATCCGCCGTGATATGATGAATGATATTAAAGAGTTGGCAAAAGAGAAAGAAATCTCAGAAGATGATGAGCGCCGCGCCAGTGATGATATTCAAAAAATCACTGACAAGTATATTGAAACGATTGATAGCCGTCTAAGCAAAAAAGAAAGCGACTTGATGGAAGTATAAGCGGCTGTCTTTTATTTTTAATTAAAGACAATAGCAGTATCTTTTCTCTAAACACAGTCAATATTACATGCATATTGACTGTTTATTGCTGTATAAGAAATTAAGCCATTGTTAAGTAAGTGTTCTGTCATAAACCCTTTATCAAAGCGTTTTCTGCTGAGTTTAGGTTTTTTATAAGTCATTTGTTAAATGTGCAATATTTTTCTTAACAGGCGATAACGCGCGTCACCTTACTTTACCCAAACCACAAGCAAGTCAGCCTATGTCTATTTCAGATACTTCATCTCCCGCGCTTCTCCCGCGGCATATCGCCGTCATCATGGATGGCAATAACCGCTACGGTAAAATCAATCATTTAGGCAAAGGTCAGGGGCATATCGCTGGCAAAGATGCGCTAGATCCTATTGTCGAGTACTGCGTTAGCACGGGCATTGAAGTGCTAACCGTTTTTGCCTTTTCTAGTGAGAATTGGCAACGTCCACCGAGTGAGGTGGCATTGTTGATGCAACTGTTGAGCTTAACCATCAATGAGCAAATGCCACGTATGCTCAAATATCGCATTCGCCTGCGTTTTATTGGTGATCGCAGTCAGCTTAGTGAAGATTTGCAAGTATTGATGGCAGATGCTGAAGCAAAAACAGCTGATTTTACAGCCATGACTTTAGTCATCGCTATTAGTTATGGCGGCCAGTGGGATATAGCGCATGCCGCCAAACAGTTGGCACAGCAAGTAGAAGCAGGCAAGCTGCGCGCAGAAGACGTTAATAAAGAGATGCTTGGTGAATATGTACAATTAGCCGATGCGCCAGCGGTCGATATGTTGATACGCACGGGCGGCGAATACCGTCTGTCGAACTTCCTATTATGGCAATCTGCCTATGCTGAATTGTTCTTTACCCAAACACTATGGCCGGACTTTAAAGTAGCAGAGTTGGCCGCGATGATAGCCGAATTCGCCCAACGTCAACGCCGTTTTGGTAAAACGAGCGAACAAGTGGTGATAGAGCAACAAATTCATTAAGAAGGGCGCGGGCAATAGCGACTGTAAAAATGATAGGTTAAGAAGTTCTAGTAATTTGAATTACACTTGTTTGGTCAATGATAAGCTGCTTTAATGAGCGTTAATCATAATTGATGGACTATTATGGTTCACTGTTATAGTTCATAATTATGATGCATTTTGACCAAACATTCTTCGTTATATAAGGCTCGATAAGTATGTGGCAACGAATTAAGACGGCAATTGTTCTCGTTATTATCGTTGGTATTGCAATGTTTGCGAGCCAAACTCCTATTTTATTTGCGCCACTTTTGGCGATTGGCGTCATTATCGCCGCCCACGAGTGGACCAAGCTGATGCCAAAATGGCAGCAGCCTGCGTTATTTGTGCTCTTGGTTTTAGCACTGACCATCGTTTCGCTGATGTTTAAAGTCACGTGGCTGTTTTGGTGGGTGGCGTCATTGGTTATTTGGCTGATGGCATTGTCTTGGGTGCGGGTATTTCCCACTCATACTAACTGGTATGGTAAAAAATTGGCATTGATGGGTGCAGTAATATTGACCGCCGCCATTACCGCTATGTTCTACTTATGGCAGCTGTCAGCATGGTGGCTGTTATATGTGTTCTTGCTGGTCTGGTGTGCCGATAGTGGCGCTTACTTTGTTGGGCGTAAGCTCGGTCGCCGCAAGATGGCACCAAATGTTTCCCCCAATAAAAGTATGGAAGGACTGGCAGGCGGTTTAGTCACAGGCTTGCTTGTGGTCATTGTCATTAGTGTCTTTAAATTACAACTTACTGGCGTACCATTAGTCGCTTTTGTAGCCTTGTCGGCACTGACAATTTTAGCGTCCGTATTGGGCGATTTGTTTGAGTCGATGCTCAAACGCCGTGCTGATGTTAAAGATTCTGGAACGATTTTACCGGGGCATGGCGGCGTTCTTGACCGCATTGATTCGTTATTGTCTGCCACACCGATATTTGCACTGGGCTTTTGGGCGCTACAGCAGCTAGGTTTAATTGTTGCATAACAATAAGTAGTCCAAAAGTAAAAAGCTATCAGGCTAAAAATATAAAAAGAGGTAGAGCTTACATATTTGGTAGCGACTAGGCTGCCTCGTATTAGGTTCTATACCTTATATTTATTTCTCATTTAATTTCACCGTATTATAGGCACAGATGGTTATGACCCAACGCATCGCCGTACTAGGCGCGACAGGATCGATTGGCGATAGCACGTTAGCAATTTTAGCGGCGCAACCACAGAACTATGAAGTTTATGCCTTATCAGGCTACCACCGTTTAGATAAGTTATTGGCACTCTGCCAGCAGTTTTTGCCCAAACGCGTCAGTGTGCCGACAGCAGCGGTCGATGATTTCGCTCAGCGTCTTAGCGCAGTAGGTTTAAATATTGATGTGGTCGGCGGTGAAGTAGGGCTGGTCGATATTGCAACTGACACGCAAACCGATACCGTCGTCGCTGCTATCGTAGGGGCAGCCGGTCTGCCTTCTACCTTAGCTGCCGCACGCGCAGGTAAACGTATCTTACTGGCCAATAAAGAAGCATTGGTCATGGCAGGAAAAGTCATGATTAATGCGGTTAAAACGCATCATGCGACCTTGTTGCCTTTAGATTCAGAACATAACGCCATTTTTCAATGTTTGCCATTAGCAATTCAGCAAGACAATACCCAAGTCCATCAGCCAAATCATGGTGTGCGTAAATTATGGTTAACGGCATCTGGCGGACCATTTCTGCAACAGTCTTTTGAGCAGATGCAGCAAGCTAGTGTTGCTGAAGCGGTGAAACATCCGAATTGGTCGATGGGGCAAAAAATATCGGTCGACTCGGCTACGATGATGAATAAAGGGCTTGAGCTGATTGAAGCTTGCCATTTATTTGATCTGCCAGAAAATAAGATAAATGTGGTCATTCATCCACAAAGTATTATTCACTCAATGGTAGAATATAGTGATGGCAGCTTTTTAGCGCAGCTAGGCAGTCCCGATATGAAGACGCCAATCGCCCACGCGCTCAGTTATCCTGACCGTATCGATAGCGGCTCGCAGCCATTAGATTTATTTGCCTTAAGTGGTTTAGAGTTTATTGAGCCTGATTTGCAAAAATTTGCCTGTTTGCGTTTGGCAAGACAGGCGATGCAAGCGGGTACACAGGCAACGATTGTACTAAATGCGGCTAATGAAATTGCGGTTGCGGCATTTTTAAACGGGCAGATTCGCCTCACCGATATTGCGGATATTAATGCGCAGGCACTGGACGAGATACAAGTATCGGTATTAGATGAGACTGCCGATATTGAGGATATTTTAGTTATCGATAAAATAGCGCGTCAACATACTGATACGCTGGTGGCGAAGTTGGCCTAAACCTATAAAAATTAGCTACTTGATAAGTTCTATTAAAAAATGATATCGACAGATGATGCTAAAAAGTATGCCAAGAAATGATAGTGATAAACGATGTTAAAAGACAATACTACGAGCTAATACTGAGAAAAGATCATGACGTTTTTATTAACGCTGCTTGCGGCAATATTTGTCTTAGGTCCGCTCATCGCCTTACATGAGTGGGGTCATTACATCGTGGCGCGTCTTTGCGGCGTTAAAGTGCTGACCTATTCTATCGGCTTTGGCCCAAAACTCTTTGGTTGGACCAGCAAAAAGAGCGGTATTGATTATCGCATCTCGGCACTACCGCTTGGTGGTTATGTCAAAATGCTCGATGAGCGTGAAGGCGAGGTGGCAGCCGATGAGCAGCATCTAGCCTTTAATCGTCAACATCCGCTGAAGAAAATTGCGATTGTTGCTGCGGGTCCTATCATGAACTTTGTCATCGCTATTGCGCTATTTTGGGTGTTGTTTATGACCCCATCAGAGCAATTAGCGACAAAGATAGGGCAAGTATTACCAGACACGCCAGCAGCGATGGCACAGTTGCCCGTTGGTGATAAAATCGTTGCAATCGATGGTCATGAGGTGCAAACGTGGGAAGGTATTAACTATCGTTTGGCGGGGCGTATGGGTGAAACGGATAATGTCAGTGTCACCTTGCAGTCTGATGCAGAAGGTAATAACGCAACCAAAATTTATCAAGCACCGATTAAAGAGTTTATGCAAGGCGATGCGCAAGGCAAAGATGCGTTATCAAGCTTTGGTATGATACCGTGGCAACCAAACATCGCACCAATCGTTGGCGATTTAACGCCCGATGGCGCTGCCAGTCGCCAAGGCTTACAGGTTGGTGACCGCATTACTGCTATTAACGGTGAAGAGATTAGCGATTGGATCAGTGCCACGCGTATCATTCGTGATAGCCCTGAGGCTTTACTGAGTTTCACCGTGCTGCGTGACGGAAAGTCGGTACAGTTATCCATTATGCCGCAAGGTAAAAAAGACAATTTAGGTAACGATTACGGGCAAATTGGTGCTATGGTGGCTCAGTCTGAAATCGTGATTCCTGATGCCTATAAGACTACCGTCGTTTACGGTCCTGGCGAGTCGTTGGTAAAGTCATTTGAGAAGACGGAGCAGTTGGCAGTCATGACGGTGAGCTCAATGGGCAAGATGCTGTCTGGCATGATAGGTTTAGAGAATTTATCAGGTCCCATTACCATTGCAAAAGTTGCCAAACAAAGTTTTGATATTAGCTGGCAGATGGTATTATCTACAGCAGCTTTGATCAGTTTAAGCCTTGCCGTATTGAATCTTTTGCCCATTCCAGTATTAGATGGTGGACATATTGTCTATTACGTTATTGAGCTGATACGCGGTAAACCACTCTCTGAAGGCGTGCAAATGGTTGGACTTAATATCGGTTTACTCTTGCTGGCAGGTTTCATGGTGTTAGCAATTGGTAATGATATCAGTCGGCTATTTTGACAAAGGATGCTGTCGCTTGGCAAGTAAGCCGCGATAGGCTAATGGTTGCGCCCTTATCAAGCACTGATGATTGATGCGATACGGTGTTTATTTCATAATGCCACCACTGTACTAATTTTATTTTTTAGTTTATTTTATGATGCGTTTTATATAAAGTGTCCTGAGTCTCCCACGCTGAAGTTTACGACTTTATGCGAAATGGGCTAGACAACACGTGCTTTTTACCTTAACTTAAGCAAGTTTTTTATTGACGGATAGTGTTTATGCGTACGCCTTTATTTATGAGCGCGGCTGGGTTGCCGTTAGTTGTAGCGATGATGAGTATGCCCGTTCAGGCTGCAGAATTTGTAGTGACTGACATTGGTTTCAACGGTCTACAACGCCTAACTCCTGATAGTCTCTATCCAGTTTTACCTATTACGGTAGGTGATACGGTTAATGATAGTAATTTGGCTGCCAGTATTAAGGCGCTATATGCGACTGAAAACTTCGCCGATATTCAAAGCCGTGTCGAAGGTGGCAAGCTGCGCTTTGATGTCGTCGAGCGTCCTATCATTGCTGAAGTCAACTTTGAAGGCAATAAACTCATCCCAAAAGAAGGGCTTGAACAAGGGCTTGGTAATGCAGGCTTGTCTGTCGGTGATGTGCTGAAACAAGCCACGCTGCAAGGCGTTGCCAACGAGCTACAGCAGCAATATATCAGTCAAGGTTATTACAATAGCAATATTGAAGTCGATCAAACGTTATTAGATGGCAATCGCGTAAAACTGGATGTGCGCTTTGTTGAAGGCAAGCCTGCTAAAGTCGTCGATATCAATATTATTGGTAATAAACACTTTAGTGATGAGCAAATAAAAGACGTTTTTGCGGTAAAAGAGTCGTCATGGACGCGTCTGTTGTCTAAGTCTGATCGCTATGCCAAAGAAAAATTGGCGGCCAGTTTAGAGAATCTAAAAGCGCTTTATCAAAATGATGGCTATGTGCGCTTTTCAGTAGACAATGCTGTCCTTAATATCAGCGAAGATAAAAGCAGTGTATTTATCGAAGTCAGCTTAAGTGAAGGCGAGCAATATCAGTTTGGTGAAGTGAACTTCTTAGGTAAGCCAACCTTTGAAAACAATGAGCTAAAAGAGCTGGTTACTTTTGCACCCAATGAAAAATACTCACAAGCTAAGCTGGATGCTACAACGGCCGCCCTTAAGAGTCGTTATGGTAATGAAGGTTATTATTTAGCCCAAATCAGACCGGTCCCGCGTATCAATGATGAGACTAAGGTAGTCGATGTCGATTACTATATTGATCCTGCGCGTCCTATCTATGTTCGCCGTATCAACTTCACGGGTAACTTAAAAACCCAAGATGAAGTACTGCGCCGTGAAATGCGTCAGTTAGAAGGTGCTCTTGCCTCTAGTGATAAGATTCAACTATCACGTACACGCTTGATGCGTACCGGTTTCTTTAAAGGCGTCAATGTCGATGTGAAGCCAGTGCCTAATCAGCCAGACCAAGTCGATGTGAATTATACGGTTGAAGAGCAGCCTTCTGGTAGCTCAACGATTGCTGCGGGTTACTCGCAAAGTGGTGGTGTCACGTTCCAGTTAGACTTGACCCAAAACAACTTTATGGGTACTGGTAACCGTGTAAAAGCGGCACTATCACGCTCTGAGACGCGTGATTCTTATAGCTTGGGTTATACCGACCCTTACTTTACAGAAAACGGCGTGTCGCAAGGTATCAGCGCTTATTATCGTGAAACCAAGTACGATGATAGAAACGTTAGTAACTATGTCACCGATGCTTATGGTGCTACGCTGAACTATAGTTATCCTGTTGATGAAACCAAACGCGTGAGTGCGGGCTTGAACGTTGATAATACGACCGTACGTGGTGGTAGCCGCCTTGGCGTCTCAAACGTGCAGCAAATTATTGACGATGGTGGTACGTTTGAGAAATATAATAATGATGACAACGAATTCTCTGGTCGTACCGGTTTTAAAAATGAATATCAAAGCTATAACTTACTATTTGGCTGGGATTACAGCACGTTAGATCGTCCAGTATTTCCAAATAAAGGCATGAGCCATACGGTCGATGCGACCATTGGTCTTGGTGATGCCAGTTATCAGAAACTGGTTTATCGCGGCAATATTTATCAACCTATCTATAAAGATTGGGTGGCGCGCGGTTATACCAAACTTGGTTATGGTAATGATTTGCCATTCTATGAAAACTTCTATGCCGGTGGTTATGGTTCGGTACGTGGCTATGAAGCCTCAACGCTTGGGCCTAAATCGCAAAGCTACTATGATGCCGTTAGTGATAAACCAGGCTCATTGAAACCAGAAGAGATTGGTGGTAATGCGTTGGTTAGCTTTGGTACAGAACTGATTTTACCAATGCCATTTAAAGGTGATTGGGCAGATCAGGTACGTCCGGTACTGTTTGCTGAAGGCGGTCAAGTATTTGATACGACAGATAAGGAAGACCGCACCTTCATTGATCCGGCTACTGGAAAAGATACCGGTGTACCATTATTAACCCAAGATAATAAGATGCGTTTTAGTGCTGGTTTAGGTGTCACTTGGTATACGCCAATTGGTCCGATTTCTCTCAGTTATGCAGTGCCGATCGGTGACAAAGAAGGCGATGAAACTGAAAAAGTTCAGTTCCAAATTGGTAATACTTTTTAATACCATGAAGCCATGTAACGATAATCCATGTAACATAAGTCATGTAACGATGTTTAATTGTTTTAGTTTATGCAGCTAAATAAACTAATAGACAATTAAACTTTAGCAGGTCGCCAAGATGATATCTCAACTTGGCGACCATCTTATTCATACCCATACTAACAGCCACTATACTAATAACAATTATGATAACGATTGAGCAACTCATCACTCGGATTGAGCAGCGTCAGCCTGTTCTTAACAAGGGCGAACTTAGCGCTGCACAATTATGTCTAAATTTAGACGGTGTTGGTAATTTAACGACCGCCAATCCGCAGCAATTAAGTTTCTTAGCCAATCCGCATTACCTTCCTAGCTTAGCAAACAGTCAAGCAGGGGCAGTGCTGACCACGGCAGAACATCATGATAAAGTTGCTAAAACTGCCGTTGCATTAGTCGTTGCTGCGCCTTATTTGGCTTATGCCAGCGCCAGTCAACTTTTTGCTCATCAGCCATCGAAAAGCGGTATTCATCCTAGCGCCGTAATCGCTGAAAGCGCAGTGATTGGTAATGGAGTGACTATTGGACCTTTTTGTGTCATTGGCGAACAGGTGCAAATTGGTGACCGTAGTGCGCTTGATGCAAATGTGGTCATCGAAGCAAATACCACGATTGGCAGCGATTGTGTGCTCAAGTCGCAAGTAGTGATCGGGCATGATTGTGTACTTGGTCATCATGTCAGATTACACGCTGGGGTTAGTGTAGGGGCTGAAGGTTTCGGCTTTGCCCCTACGAGCAACCCTAGTACTACTGGTTGGGAGCGTATTGCTCAGCTAGGACGTGTGGTGATTGGCAATCATGTAAGAATAGGTAGCCAAACCTGTATTGATCGCGGCGCTATTGACGATACGGTGATTGGCAATCATGTTATTATTGACAATCTTGTACAAGTCGCCCATAACGTGCGTATCGGTGATGGTACTGCCATTGCGGCGCAAACTGGTATCGCAGGTAGTACGACGATTGGCAAGCGCTGCATTATAGGGGGCGCTGTTGGCATTACCGGTCATATTGACATTACCGATGATGTGACATTATCTGGCATGACCATGGTGACAAAATCCATCACAAAGGCGGGTTCATACTCTTCTGGAACAGCCGCCATGCCGACTGCCAATTGGCGGCGTGCAGCGGTACGTTTTCGCCAGCTTGGTCGTGACTAATCCAGCATGACCGGTACAGCATGACTAGCACAGCGCAATTAATACCTGACAATAAGCACTCAGTTAACGCAACAGTTAATTATTTATCAAGTTTAAAAACACAGCAACGCTTAAAGACAAAGTAAAGCTTAGCATACAGCAAGGAAGCCCCATTATGAGCATAACTGATATTGATAGACCTACTGATGAAGACATTAAAAGTTTGGCGGAACAAGGTTTAAGATTACCCTTAACCTACCATACCCTAAAGCATTATCTGCCGCATCGTTATCCGTTTATGCTGGTCGATAGAGTGATATCTTGTACCCCTGGTGAATGTATTACCGGTATCAAAAATGTGACCATTAACGAAGAGTTTTTTAATGGGCATTTTCCTGATGAGCCGATTATGCCAGGTGTCTTGATGGTTGAGTCGATGGCGCAGGTATCCGGTGTTCTTGGTTTTATCAGCGCCGGTTTGACGGCAGAAGACGGTTATCTGTATCTGTTTGCCGGGGTGGATAAAGTGCGTTTTAAGCGCCGTGTTATCCCTGGTGACCAGCTGATTATCCGTGCCAAAACCGTGATGCAAAAGCAGGGTATTTATAAGTTTGATTGTACCGTCCACGTCGAAGATGAGCTTGCTGCTAGCGCTCAGATTATGATTGCACGTCAGGAACAATAAAGTATTTCTATAGACGTTGCGCAGCGGGTCGGTGAGATTTTTTAGACCTGCTGGCTGCCGCGAATAGTAAAGATTAGCGTTATATTTATATTTTAGACAGAATAATAGTTTTAGACACAGTGTTTTTTAAACAGAGCTGGTATTAGGGTGATTATTAACGCTAAACTGTCTGTATTTGTTTTACCATTTACTCGCATCAGATGATACAAAGGCCCTCATTATGAGTCAGATCCATCCAACAGCACTCATCTCACCGTCCGCTAAGATTGATGAAACTGCCACCATTGGTCCTTATTGTATTGTCGGTGATGAGGTTTCCATTGGCGCCCATACGGTTTTACATCGTCATGTGGTCGTGGCACGACTGACGCGCATCGGTGCGTACAATCAGTTTTATCAGTTTGCCAGCATCGGTGAAGACCCACAGGATTTGAAATACGCTGGTGAGCGTACGTGGCTTGAGATTGGCGATCATAATACCATTCGTGAGGCCTGTAGCTTACACCGTGGTACTGAGCAAGACGGCGGCTTGACTAAGATTGGCAATCATAATCTTTTAATGGTCAATACCCATATCGCCCATGATTGCTTAATTGGCGACCATAATGTGTTGGCCAATAACGTCGGCATTGCAGGCCATGTGACCATCGGAAATCATACGATTATCGGTGGTAATTCCGGTATTCATCAGTTTTGTACCGTTGATGATTATAGCTTGGTGGGTGGCGCAAGTCTTATTCTAAAGGATGTGGCTGCTTTTACCATGGTATCTGGCAATCCTGCAAAAGCACATGGTCTAAATGTCGAAGGCATGCGCCGTAAAGACTGGTCTAAAGAGACGATTGATGTCTTGCGTCAAGCATACCGTACTGTCTATCGTTCAGGCTTAACGACGGCTCAAGCGCTAGAGATTTTGAAAGAAGAGCTGTTACCACAAGAACCAAAAATTGCATTGCTAATCGATTCGCTGCAAAAAAGTCGCCGCGGCGTTGTGCGTTAATATCATTGAACTAAATATACAAGCAGTAGCTAGAAGCAATAGCTGAGACCAATATCAAGCAGCCATATATAAAACATATATAAAAAATGCTGCAACTTACGTCTTACATATAAACCTAGAACCGGTAGACTCTTGTAAGTTGTTCTTAGAAATATAAAAAGCCATAACTATTAGTTATGGCTTTTTATATTTATCGCTACTTGACTTTTTTGGTTGCTTAGCAGAAACTGAGCGTTTACGATATTGTAAACAATTCTTTCATAATGTTGCTAGACGTGTCACATTGACCCGTTAATTAAATTACCGCATAAAATAGTGGGTGATTTATAATAATCAAGGAAGATTATAAGTAGCATTAATTGAGGCATGAGGAAGGCAAAATGGCTATTAATAAACAAGAACATGCTCAGTGGAGCTCAAGTTTTGGCTTCGTACTGGCAGCAGTAGGATCGGCAGTTGGTTTAGGAAATATCTGGAAGTTTCCCTATATGGTTGGGGAGAGCGGTGGTTCAGCTTTTGTTATCGCCTATTTATTTTGTCTTGCCCTTATTGGTTTTCCAATTTTGGTTGCAGAATGGTTGATTGGTCGCCGCGGGCAAAAAAACCCTATCAATACGTTTTCTGACGTTGCGGCAAGCGAAGGTAAATCACGCAGTTGGGGTATTGTCGGTGCGACTGGTATCTTAGGTGGCTTTTTAATTCTATCGTTTTATAGTGTCATCGGTGGTTGGGCGCTTAACTATATTACCAAAGTTGGTTCAGGAAGCTTTGCGGGTCAAGATAGTGACTCTGTCGCTGCAACCTTTGATGCGATGTTGGCGTCAGCGGGCACCTTAACTATCTGGCATACGGTTTTCATGGTCATTACCGCATTGATTGTTGGTGTGGGTGTGACGAAGGGTATTGAAAACACCGCCAAAGTTCTCATGCCATTATTGGGTGTGATTTTATTCGTTATCGTTGGTTATAACGTGATGAACGGCGGTTTTGGCGAAGCGGTTAATTATCTGTTTGCTCCAGACCTTAGTAAGTTGAATGCCGACGTCATGCTAGCGGCACTTGGACATGCTTTCTTTACGCTGTCTATCGGTATGGGTATTATGGTAGCTTATGGCTCTTATCTGGGTCGTGATGTCAATCTATTAAGCACCGCGCGTACGGTGGTAATTTTAGATACCGTGATTGCCTTGGCTGCTGGTTTGGCGATTTTCCCAATCATCTTTAACAATGGTCTTGATCCTGCTTCAGGCCCTGGTCTTATCTTTGTCAGTCTGCCAATCGCGTTTGGTAGCATGGGTGCTGGTGCTGTCATTGGTACATTGTTCTTCTTATTAATTACCTTTGCCGCCGTGACGTCATCAATCTCATTGCTTGAGCCAACGGTTGAGCTTTTAGAAGAGCGTACGCCAATGAGCCGTACGGTATCGACCATCGTGGCCAGTATTGCGGTTTGGTTACTAGGTATCGCAGCCTTGCTGTCATTCAACTTATGGGCTGACTTTACCATTATGGGTAATGGTATTTTTGATGTGCTAGACAAACTGACCAGTAAATTCATGTTGCCTTTGACCGGTCTTGCGGCGATTATCTTTGTCGGTTGGCAAATGGATCAGCGCAGCATCCAGCAAGAGCTTGGATTGTCGAATTTCACTTGGCAGTTATGGCAAATCGTTGCTAAATTCATTGCACCTATCGCGGTAATCATCGTTTTTGTGACCACTTTAATGAGCTAATGGATAGACTTTCTCTTACTTATTATAGTATTAATATTTTAAGTAATAAAAATTCCAGCTAATAAAAAGGGCTTAAGATTAATCTTAAGCCCTTTTTGTATGTTAACTAATCTAATCAATAGCCGTTAAGTGTCTCGAATAGTCCTAACAACGCCTAACGTAGATTAAGTTCAGGAACCGTCTGTCCGCGTTTACTATAAAATTCATTCACGAATTCATCAAAGGTATCTTGTTCAATCGCGTCTCTGATACCTTGCATCAAGCGTTGATAGTAACGTAAGTTATGAATGGTCGCCAATTGCGCACCTAGCATCTCTTTACATTTATTAAGATGTGATAAGTAAGCACGGCTAAAGTTTTGGCAAGTATAGCAATCGCATTCAGGGTCTAATGGGCCTTCATCCGTGCGATATTGGCTGTTGCGTATACGTACCACGCCTGCGTTTTCAGCGTCGCCTGCGACAAAGTAATGACCATTACGCGCGTTACGGGTCGGCATGACGCAATCGAACATATCGACGCCGCGGCGTACGCCTTCAACGAGGTCTTCAGGCTTACCAACACCCATCAGATAGCGCGGCTTGTCAGCTGGCATATCATCTGCAATATAATCTAAAACGTCTATCATCTCTTCTTTTGGCTCGCCAACAGACAAACCACCGATGGCATAACCATCAAAGCCAATCTCAAGCAGACCTTCAAGTGATTGCTTACGTAAATCGGCATACATACTGCCTTGGATAATGCCAAATAATGCATTGGTATTACCAAGCTTATTATGCTCATCAACGCAGCGCTGTCCCCAGCGTAGTGATAACTCTAGAGATTTTTTCGCCTCATCATGAGTAGCAGGATAGGGCGTACACTCATCGAACTGCATGACGATATCTGAATTCAAGCTATATTGAATCTGCATCGATTTTTCTGGCGATAAAAATACTTTTGCGCCATCAATGGGTGATTTAAAGTTAACGCCTTCTTCGGTAATTTTACGCATCGCACCCAGACTGAATACTTGGAATCCGCCTGAATCAGTAAGGATAGGTTTATCCCAATGCATAAATTTATGCAGACCACCAAATTTATCAATGATATCCGTACCGGGACGCAGCCATAAATGAAAAGTATTGCCCAAGATAATATCAGCGCCAATCGCTTCGATATCACGAGGTAACATACCTTTAACGGTACCGTAAGTACCCACAGGCATAAAGGCTGGCGTTTGTACATCGCCATGATTGAGATGAACCGTACCACGGCGCGCACGCGTGATGCCGCTGGCCGTTTTATGTAAGACAAATTGCATAAGTTAACCGCTATTTAAGCTAAGAAAATAGCGCCAATTATAGCATTGTTAGGCATTTTTTTGGACATCGATATTTAAGGTAGCGTCAATTTGAATAGATAGCAAAAGAAGCTATAAAATAGCCTAAGCATATTTAAAGTTAATTTGAAAGATTAATCTTTTTTATTGCCACGCTATAACCAAAAGACACAGACAGTTCTGCCAAGATATTGCTACAGTAAATAAAGAGCTGCTGCAAATTAAATAGTATTGAAGCCTATTTTTACACGGCGGAGAAATAGTATGAGCAAAGCAACCTACCTATCATCGAAACATTCGCTTTTAAATGGAACGTTATTGAATGGAACGCTATTAAGTGGCGTGTTATTAACCAGTACATTATTGCTACCAGGAGCAGCTATGGCAACCGAAGAGCCAAAGTATACGATTTTGTCGCAAACCGATGAGTTTGAATTGCGTCGTTACGGTGAGCAGTTGGCAGCACAGACTTGGGTATCTGGCGACCAAAATGAGGCCAGTCGTAAAGGGTTTAAGATATTAGCGGACTATATCTTTGGTAATAATACGGCATCAAACGGGGAGAGTCGTAAAATCAGTATGACAGCGCCCGTCGCCATGAAATTTGAAGCAAAGCAATCTGACACTAAGAAAAATGGCGCGTCGCAAAAAATCGCGATGACCGCACCTGTGTCTATTAAACAAGAGCACCAGCAACAGACTGATGATAAATGGCGCGTACAATTTACCATGCCAAGCCAATACACTATGCAAACGCTACCCAAACCTAACAATCCAAATATCGAGATTGTAGAAGTGCCAGCGCAAACTTATGGCGTTATTAAGTTTTCAGGATTGGCTGGTGCTGAAAAGGTTGCTGCTAAAACTGAGGAGTTACAATCTTGGATGCAGGCGCAAAAATTAACCATAACAGGTACACCTGAATTGGCACGTTACAATCCACCTTGGACACTACCGTTTCTGCGCCGCAACGAAGTGATGATTGCTTATCAGTCCAAATGACCCATTAATAACAAAAATGACTCAAAAAAAAGACAGCAAGCGCTGTCTTTTTCTATTTAAGCTTAAGCCAATTAATTTAGCTGTTTTGCTCGCGGATGATATTTAGCATACGGCGTAATGGCTCAGCTGCGCCCCATAACAACTGGTCGCCGACAGTGAACGCGCCTAGATATTCAGGACCCATATTAAGCTTACGCAGGCGTCCTAGGGCGACCGTCAAAGTACCGGTCACTGCTACAGGTGTCAAACGGTTAATAGTCGCTTCTTTATAGTCTTCGACCACGTCTAACCATTTATTACCGCTGTTTTTCAATGCCGCTTCGATTTCTTCTAGCGGGATGTCCTTTTTAAGTTTAATCGTTAAACCTTGAGCATGACAGCGCATGGCACCCACGCGGACACACATACCGTCGATGGCAATCTTATCTGCTTCAGAATTACCAAGGATTTTATTGGTTTCAACGCCGCCTTTCCATTCTTCACGTGACTGTTTGTTTTCTAACTGCGCGTCGATATAAGGAATCAAGCTACCGGCTAGTGGTACGCCAAAGTATTGCTTTGGAAAGTTATCTGAGCGCTGAGTTTGGGCGATTTTTTTATCAATCTCAAGGATGGCGCTGGCAGGATTGGCAAGCTCATCTTTAACGGCATCATGGAGTACGCCCATACCTTCGATAAGCTCGCGCATGTTGTTGGCACCAGAGCCACTTGCTGCTTGATAGGTCATAGCGCTGACCCATTCGACCCAGCCTTTATTAAATAACTCACCAATCGCCATGAGCATAAGTGACACGGTACAGTTACCACCGATAAAGTCTTTTTTACCATTTGCCAGCGCACTATCAATGACACTGCGGTTGACGGGGTCAAGAATAATGATGCTGTCGTCTTCCATACGTAAGGTGCTTGCCGCATCAATCCAATAGCCAGTCCAGCCGCTATCGCGGAGTGGTTGATGTACTTTTGAGGTGTAGTCGCCACCTTGGCAGGTAATAATCACATCACAAGCAGCAAGTGCTGCAATATCATGAGCATCTTTTAGTTGGCTGGTCTTGATACCATCAAAGCTTGGTGCGTCGCCGCCGGCGTTACTGGTTGAAAAAAACACCGGTGTCATACCGTCAAAGTCTTTTTCTTCACGCATACGTTGTATCAATACTGACCCGACCATACCGCGCCAGCCTACCAAGCCTACTGTTAAATTACTCATGAAACTTAATCCTTTTTACAATAAATTGTTGCATCGCCAACCAATAACAATGCCGTGAATAGCCCCAAAAAGCAAGGTTTTTTAGAGAATTTCCAGTGTTTTATAGACAGTAAGTATGATGTTCACTATCACGCTGAGTGATAATTATAAATATAATTTTAATAAAGCTTGCAGCTTATTATGCAGCGAACTATTTATGACAGTTATTGTTGATTAAAATTGCCGTTTATTAAACTGCTTTAGATTGTAACTTTTTATAGTGGCTATAGCGTAATTCATGTTCAATAGTAGGCGTTGGACTTCTGAAATGCTAAAGTAAGCAGCTATTACTCAACTTGATATTAGATTTTTGCTATGCGCAGTTTGGGCAGTGGCGATTTAGGCAGCAAAAATTTAGATAACGAGGGTTTAGATAGCAACAAATTGAACTTGGTCACTGTCAGTTAGTGCAAACAGTTAATTAATACAATCATGGGCTTCACCATTCATTTAAAAAACGGTCGATACATATTATGGATTTCTCCCTATTATATTATGGCGCACAGTGGTTAGCGGGGCTAATCGCATTTGTCACCATTTGGGGCTGGCTACCACTTGATCATTGGTGGGTGCGCGGCGTTGAGTTCCCACGTATCCAAATCATGATATTGGGCATCATTGCATGGGTCGGTATGATGGCATTTGGCGCGGAATGGCAGCTTGGGCAGTGGCTGCTATTTATCGTTTTGAGCATCACTTTGGCCTTTCAGCTGCGTATGGTATTGCCCTATACCAAACTGTGGAAAAAAGAAGTAAAAAATGCCAAATATAAGCCGGAAGTTCAGGAGTGTCAGTTAAAAATCATGGTCTCAAATGTGTTGACCTCTAATGATGAGACCCAAAAACTGGTTGATTTGGTCAAAGACAAACAGCCTGATATCTTAATAACTTTAGAAACCGATAAAAAATGGGAAACAGCCCTCAATCAAATTGAAGCAGATTATCCTTATACAGTAAAAGTACCATTAGACAATCTGTATGGGATGCACCTGTACTCCAAGCTTGAGCTGATAAATCCTGAAGTGAAGTATTTGATGATAGACGACATACCATCTATTCATACGCAGATGCGCTTGCAAGGCGGACAAATCATTTGGCTATACTGCTTACACCCGATGCCACCAAGCCCGACAGAAGCGGATAAATCTACGACCCGTGATGCTGAGCTATTGATGGTTGGAAAACATATTAAAGAGAATAACCAGACCGCTATATTGGCGGGTGATTTAAATGATGTTGCTTGGTCAAAAACCACCCGTCGTTTTCAGCGTATCTCAGGCTTGTTAGATCCGCGTATCGGGCGCCATTTTATCAACACCTTTCATGTTAAGTACCCATTTTTACGCTGGGCATTAGATCATATTTTCCACAGTGCTTGCTTTACCGTGGTCGATATCAAGCGCATGCCGTCTATCGGCTCTGATCATTTTCCGGTGATGACGACACTACAATATGAGCCAGAGCAGGCGAGTAAACAAGAAAGCAATGCGCCTACCGAAAAAGCAGAGGATGTCAAAGAGGCAAAAAATACCATCGAAGCGGGCAAGAAAGAGGGCTGCAAAGTATCAAAAGAGCACGCAGAAGCAGAAGAAAAGAGCGATTGGTAAGATGGTTCAAGCACTTTTATAAAGGGCTCGCATTAAACGATTGCGACGTAAGCAAATGCTTACGCTAAATAAGGTCATTAGCCTCTATGCGCTCTCAATCAATTGGCCTAGAATACAACCATCAACACAAGGATACGCAAGGATGTGGTGTTGAGGCAGTACTAATAAAAGCACAGGTCAGCCCGCTGTCTTACAGAGTACTGTTTGTGACTTAGGATGAGTCAACACGGAAGAGATAATAACAATAATATGAAACGCCATAGCCCTGAACCCATCGCCCTAGGTTCGGGGCTTTTCCTTGCCTATAACTCAATAGTTTTGTATTGTCAGTTTCTATAGCGCACTAATTTACTGTCAACGATTCCCACCAGTAAACATGTATCCATAGATACCATTGCTTCAGTTGCCCAATCTGGATTAATTAGCTTAAGATATTTATCATCTTGGTTATTACCTATAATGAGTTGCTTCAAGATGGGCGACTTACCATCATCGTCCTGAATAAGAATAAAATCACCGTCTCTTAAGTCTTTCGACGTGATTTCAGGTTCGATATAAATGATGTCATTCGGCTTAAATTCAGGATACATAGGATACATACTTCTACCATGTATTACTAATCCAAATGCTTGTTTAGACAAATGCTGATGCCTAGGAATCCATGATATTATGCTGTTCATAATTATGGAATCATTATAATTGTTGGCTGTATCCCATGTGATGACTGGAATCATTGTTTCTGCTATTTCTGTTATAGGTAGTAATTTATCTGCTTCATAACTGTTGTTAGTAGCTTCGCTACCAGATATCAGCCAATCTGTATGGCAGTGTAAAAAAGAAGCGAGTTTAGTAGCATACATACCTGAGGGTTTCGTATCACCTTTGATTCAACTAGATATGGTTGCTTTACCAGCACCTGTGGCTCTTCTAATATCTGCTTGTGTAACTTTAAGCTCAGACATTCTACTTATAATTCTATCTGCTGTATGGTTCATAGATAATCACTTTGGTTTTTGATGCTTGAATAATACTGTCGTTCATTCTTGATTCATTAAATTGACTATTAACAAACGGCTACTATTTAGATAGCCAAAAAGATAATAATAGGGAATTAAAGATGATGAAATATAATATAAGTTTTTATGGCATTAAAAAGGGCATATGCATTGGCATATACCCTTTTTTTATAAAGCACTTTAACTCATACTTGATTAACTTAATCCTAACTAACCAAGTACCTGAATGTAAGCGCCGGCACGTAACTCTTGTAGCCAGTCTTCTTTGGCTTGTGGGGCAAGACGCTGATATAGCGCTTGGCGTGCCATATTACGACGATACTCATCGCTGACATCTTGCTGGCGCTTACCTTCGACTTTTAAGATATGCCAGCCAAATTGCGTTTTGAATGGTGCAGAATAATCGCCGACCGCGGTATTCTTCATCATCGCTTCAAACGGACCAATCATTTGCTCTTCACCAACCCAATCCAAATCGCCACCGCGTCCTGCTGAGCCGGGATCATCTGAATAAGTCGAGGCTAGGCTAGCAAAGTCAGCGCCATTACGTAATTGAGCATAGAGATCATTGATTTTTTGTTCTGCAAGGGCATCCGTTTGCAGCTCATCGACTTTGACTAAGATATGACGGGTATTCCATTGTGGTACTAGCATGGTATCACTGGATTTTTTATCAGCCAGTTTGATGATATCAATGCCTTCAGGCGTGATTAAAGGTGCACTCACGGCACCGACCTCAAGTTTGGTGATTTCGCTTGCCAGTTCAGTCGGTAAGGCTGCCGCTTTATGAAAGCCCATATCGCCACCCTGCAACTGAATAGGATAGCTGCCTTGGCTTGCTGCGATAGCTTCCGTCACATCAGCATTTGGTGCTTGCAGGCGTGTACGTAGACGCTGCGCGACTTTTAATGCTTCACTGCGTTGGGCCTCTGACAAGCGGCTATAATCATCCATATAGGGAATACGCACATGGACAGTTTGATATTCGCTTTGACTTAAGCGCTTGGCTTCAGGGGACGCCAAGAATGCATCGATATCTTGTTCACTGATACGTACACGGCTAGAGATTTGGCGTTGTTGCAAAGCTTGGATAGCGGCATCTTCAATCAATTGCGCGCGTAAGGTGGCATAGCTGCCCGGTTTTGCAGCGTCTAAACGTTGCTGCAATGCAGCAATGCTATTAAGTCCTTCCGCTTGGGCGATTTGAGCCAAGCGTTGATTGATCGCGGCTTCATCAGGATTTAAGCCAACACGTTTGACCATGGTTAGCTGTAATTCGCGCAAGATAAGAGCGTTTAACACTTCAGACTGTAGCTGTGCTGAATTGGCAATCGGTTCACCAGCCGCTTGAGCACGTGCTTGGGTTTGCGCGATAGCAGCGATTAAATCACTTTTTAAAATAGCATTTTCATTAACCAATGCAATGATGCCGTCTGTACTATTGGCAGGCGTCAAACGGTTCACGCTATTTTGTCCAGCTGCGGCATTTGCTTGGGCTGCTTGGGAGGCTTGTGCTTTTGCAGGCTTCACGGTTGCTGATTGTGCGCTAAAACTTAGGGCAATAGCGCCAGTCATAGTCATAGAAAGCAATACAGCTCGGCTAGTTTGACCTAAAGAAAAAAATCTCATGATGCTCCTCATCAATGTCATTGCATCGGATGGTAATCGGTTAAGCCTCTTGACGATACTTTGAATATTCAAGTAGCGGCTAAGGTTGTCTATAATAAATAGGGTAAAAACAATGTTATAGACTGTTATATCACAAATAACAGTCTATAAATAATGCCATCAATCATACGTTAATCTAATCGTATAGACGATGCTTTATTAATCCTTCCATGCGCTTTGAACGGGCTCAAATCCTAATACTTTATCAGAAAGCAAGCGTGTTAAACGACTGCTGCCGCTACCAAGACCGTTAAGTCTGATTTCTGCCATAATCGCTTGCGTCGGTTTGTCTTTGATATTTAAGTCGTTATAGTAACGACGACCATAAACGGCAAAACCAAAACAGCAATCCTCATAATCGACACCAATTAACGAATCAAGCATCTTATCACGATTATAATCATACTGACCTTGTGCCAATACGCGCCAGTTATTATTAATAGGGAACACGGCTGACGCGGTAAATGCAGATAAGGGTAATTGGTCGGTGTTTTCATCACGCATACGCTTCACAAAACCGACGTTAAATAAGCTGTTGTCAGACGGCTGATAACGTAGCTCGGTGGTGATATAGTTTAAATCATAGCTATTGGTAAGGGCGCCACTCATGTCTATCCAGACGTTATTATAAGGCTGGGTACTGGTATCCCATACCATCCCTGAAGACGATGATGTCAGGATAGGTTTCTCTTCGTCAAGGGTCACGCGTCCATCATCGATGTAAAACTGCTCTGCAATGCTACCATTAAAACGTGTCACACCCGTTGCATCGATGTAACGATAATTAATACCGGGTGTAAAGGCATGCAAATCTTGCAAACGGTCATGCCCTAAAAACCAGCTGTCCGAAAAAAGCTGCTCATAGTTAATAGAGGCAACACGGGTATTAAAGTTAGGAATCTTGTTTTGGTCTTTATAGGGCGAATAGGTGTATTTTAAGCGCGGACTTAATAAGCGATAACCGCCCAAGGTATCGTCAAATGCACCAAAAGGTGAACCTGCTTGATAAAAATGCAAACCGGCGTCAATACTGGCCTGTGGCACCAATACTGACTGGCTGCCATCGTCTTTATTAAGCTCGTTATCTGCTAAGCTGTCTTCATCATAAGAGGTATACAGATGCTGTAAGCTGAGCTTAGGTTTAATATAGCCCCAAGATCTTTCCATGGGGTAAACGGCGCTGAGTTTATTATAAATCCGCGTGCCACTTTTCTCATTTTCAGAGCCGTCATCGATAGACTTTTTAAAATAAGCGGTATCACTAACGCCGGTGATATCAAAGCTTTTTGCCCACGGTAAACGATAATCAAGCTTGAGCTGCGGCAAGCGCGAATAAGGCTTATCTTTATCTTGTAATACCTGCCCATTATTGGTGATGGCATCTAGCGTCTGAAAGGTTTCTACCTTTAACTCGCCATTGACATAATCATTATAATAATTGACCCGCGCACGGCGTGGTAGGTTTAAGGTATTGTCTGATAAACCTAAGGTATCAAAGTCATTGAGATAGTCAGCATCGGACACATAACTGTATTTTGCATCACCACTTAAGCGCGGGATGCTTTTAGATGACCAATAATGATCATAAAACAAACTGCTGCGATCTTCGCCGTCATACTCTTTATCATTGGGCAGATATGAGCCATTAAAAATACCTTCGCCATACTCTTCAGTCAAATAACGAAATTCACCTGAGAGCATCGGGTTACGATTGGTATAAACACGGGTATTAAGGGTCGCATCATAGTTCGGCCCTAAATTAAAGTAATAAGGAACGTCAACCTCAAGACCGCTTTCACTACTGATACTAGCATTGGGCAGTAAAAATCCGCTACTGCGTCGATTGTCTATAGGAAAGTTAAAATAAGGCAAATAGAAGACAGGCACATCAGCGATACGGAAGGTCGTATTATAAGCTTCGCCGCGACCGGTTTCGGTATCTAAGTCGATACTTTTGGCATCAAACTGCCATTTTCGGTTGGTGGGCGGGCAAGTGCTGAACATCACCTCATCAAGCTCGTATTGTGTCTCATTCGGTCGATTTAAGCGCTTGGCATAACCGTGTGCTTGTAGCTCTACACTGGCAAAGGCCACGTCTTTGGCCGTTGATTGTCCAGTCTCAGTATTATAGTTTAGGCTGTCAGCAACCCCAATGAGACCACCTTTTGACGCTTTATCAGTAAGGCTGGTCTTATTGTTTTTGCTATTATTGCTTTGAATCTTTCCAGCTTGGGGTGGAAGAGTAGATGGATTGCCATTGGCTGTGGCTTGATCGGTAAACATCACTTTACCTTGCGCCGCTGCCACGCCATTGGTCAAGTCTAGAACAATCTTGTCCGCTTCGATATGCTGGGTGCCTTGGTCAACTATGACATTGCCTGATAGCTCGGCATAATCGACATTATCATAGTAACCATAATCCGACTCGGCAAACAGCGGTGCTTGGTTATTCGGAATGCCATTTAGATTGGGTGCTGGCTGGCCATTGCTTGCACCTGTTTCATTAACCGCTCGTTGATAATTGGGGTTTTTCTTGGGGTAGACCCATTGACCTTCGCAGCGTTGGGCGCTGTCGATGGTATTTGGTAGCAGCTTTAAGTCGTTGCCTACGGCCGGAATGGTTTGCGCGGTAAACGTATTTTGAATATCATTTTGGTTGTTATCTGCTACATTATCATTGCTATTATTGTTTAACGTTGCAGGGTCAGTTTCAGGCGTTAATTCATAAAATTCTGCCAAGCGTCTGAGGCTTTCTTGGATACTTTCATCACTGTCGTTAACTTGGCGGTTGTTAACTTTAGTCGCAGCTGTAGTAATATTATCTACTGGTGCAGCGGTATTATTTTGATTGTTGTCATTAGCATTATTATTATCACTGCTGTCATTAATTTCTGTGATATCGATAGTGTTACTATCTAAATTATTATCATAGCCCGTATTTTGCTTATAATCGCTTTGATAGCTGATGTCTTGATTGACAGTATTAATATTGTTATTGACATTGTTATTGGCGTCAGCTGCAACCTTTGGGGCATAAGCGCTAGCACTATCGACCGCTAACGGCTCAGTGGTCTGCGTATCTATCTGTGCATCATTATTAATAGCGGCACTGACGGCTAGGCTTGATAAGCCTAAGGCGCCAAATAAAATCAAACGGATGCTTTGGTAAAGCGGAGAATATAACAAGGGCACACCTATGTATGATTGTAGAGCCTATTGGATAGCGATCATTGGATTACTAGGAGTATTTTAGCGGTATTTAAAGGCTAATAAACCAGTAATTCATACGATAATCTCGAAAATCAGAACGTTTTACATATAATGACGACTAATCATAGTCAAAAAAAACCAAATCAGCTACACTATTTAGCAAAATTTATAATATAGCTAAATATAACTGGGCGAGCTATTGTTAATAGACAGCTCAGATAGTAGCTTATAGTTATTAGCTTATAGACAGACTAGATCTATACTGAGTAATATAATATGGCTCGATGCATTAATTAACTTGCTTAGAGCCGAAATTAATTTGCTTAGAGCCGTTGTTAGGCTAAGCCAAGCGCTCCCTATTTTAACAACTATTTGCCCCACTTATCACTACTTTAGTCATTTACGACTGATATTTAACCTGCGATGTTTTTTATGACCGATAAAACTATGTTAGAACCTAGCGTACCCGCTACTCGCCAGCAGCAATTAGAACAATGGCTGCAAGAAGTATTTGCCAATCAACCATTCATTCTTGATAGTTTGCCCGGTGACGCCAGCGCACGCCAATATCACCGTATCCAGCTACTTGACAATAATGAGGTAGAAACGGCGCGCTATATTGTCATGGATTCTGCTGATGAACAAGAGGCGTTGCAGCAGTTTATTAATGTGGCAAAACTGATGTCACCGGCAATCAATGTCCCAACGCTGGTCGCTCAAGATATAGAAAAAGGCTTTTTGGTATTACAAGACTTTGGGGCGGTAGAGTTTGCTCATCTGCTGGTAGATGCGCCGCCTGTGCAGATTAATGATTATTATCAATTGGCGATGCGTACCTTAGTTGACTTGCAAACAGTGCCAGTAGCCACCGCAAAAGCTGAGCACCAATTGCCAGATTATGATACGGCACTTTTAACCCGTGAGATGGATTTGTTTAGCGAATGGTTTATCCCTTATATTGGCGTGGAGCTTGAAGAGACGCTATGGGAAAATCTTAAAGCTGCTTTGATAGCTGAGATTTTGGCACAGCCGCAGGTGATAGTGCATCGTGATTATCACAGTCGCAACCTTATGCAAGACCAAGCAGATCATACGCGCTTAGGCGTTATTGATTTCCAAGATGCGGTAGTAGGCTCGTATACCTATGATTTAGTATCGTTAGTACGAGATGCCTATGTAGAATGGCCGGAGAGTCAAATCACAAGTTGGGTGCAGGATTGTTGGCAATTACAAAAGCAGGCAGGGCTTGTGACCGCTGATAATGCGGCTCAGTTTGAAAACGATGTCAATGTCATGGGCGTACAACGGCATTTAAAAGTGTTGGGTATTTTTATCCGTTTATTTGAACGTGATGGCAAAAGTCGTTATTTGGCCGATATTCCAAAAGTCATGCGTGACTTAATTTTTGAGCTAGAATGGCTGGCAGAATACGGTAATCCTGATATGAAGCAGGCAGTCGGCCCGTTTAATGAATGGTTGCGAGAGGTTATCTTGCCTGCTTATCAAAGTAAATTTGTGCAACAATATATCTAAATAAATACATCTAAATAGCATTAATAAAGTAAAAGTGGTTAAAACATTAACCGCCTTTATAGTGTTTAAAAGTCAATAATTAACAATAGGCAGCAAGACAGCCAACAACAAGGAGCGCGTATGTCGGTAATAACGCAAGCAATGATTTTGGCGGCTGGCAAGGGTACGCGCCTGCGTCCGCTAACACTTGAGACGCCAAAGCCTTTGGTTGAAGTCGGCGGGCAACCACTGATTGTCTGGCATATCAAAGCGCTACAAGCTGCTGGCATTACTGATATTACTATCAATGCATCATGGCTTGCGGACAAGCTGATGCAGGCATTGGGCGATGGAGCCGAATATGGCGTCAAGCTGCATTGGTCGGTTGAAGATGATGAGCCGCTTGAGACGGCTGGTGGGATTTTTAACGCGCTACAAACAGGCAAGCTGCAAGATGCGCCCTTTATCTTAGTCAACTCTGATGTTTGGACGACCTATGATTTTGCTCAGTTGCAGGACTATACGTTGGGGACTGACCAGCTGGCTCATTTATTGTTGATTGATAATCCTGAGCATAATAATGGCGGTGATTTTGCGATCAATAATGGACTGGCAAGCGAGCAGCCGATTGCTGATGCCGACAAATATACTTTTGCGGGTATCAGCGTGGTATCAGCTAGACTGGTCGATGGGCTGGTCTCAGGGCAGCCAGCGCCACTTGCGCCACTGCTAAAGCAAGCAATGCTAAAGTTTCAAATTACCGCTGAAGTAATTAAAGACAATTGGATAGATGTTGGTACGCCTGAACGCCTAACGCAAGTGAATGAATTTATCGAAACTCACGGCGTCGATAATCATCGCGGCGCATAAACTGTTCTACGACAGTTAACATTCAAACAAATAAAAAAGCGGCGTTGAATATTATAATATTCAGCGCTGCTTTTTTATGGATATAGGAATATAGGTAAAAGGATAGGTTTTATACGCCCATTGCCAGTTTAATTAACTGTGCAATCGTAAAGATAACCAAAAACCCTGCCACATATAAGCCAATAAACCATGCCCATTGTGACTGTTTTTTACTGAGCTTTTTCATAACTATTTCTCCGTAATCTCCCATAACGTATTCTTAAGCTCATTGAGCCAAGCACAGCTATTATCCATTATATGCAATAGATAATAGCCAACGCTATTCTGCTTTAATACATATGCTCATGGTCGGTTTTGCCCTTAAAGGTATAATAAGCAAAAGCGGTGTAGCTCAAAATGATTGGCAGCATAATACCGGCACCGATGAGCATAAAGGATAGCGAAGTGTCGGCAGCAGCAGCTTCATAGATGGTCATCTGATACGGTACGATATACGGGAATATGGCAAAACAAACCCCGATATAGCCCATCAAAAATAGTGCCACAGTCAATAAGAACGGACGATATTCACGTTCGCTGGTCAAATCTTTACGCATCAAGAAAAATAACAGCACCACGATAATGGGCATAGGAGCAAGATACAGCAGACCTGGGAAACTAAACCAGCCTTCAAGCGCATCAATCCCTGAGAAATACATAAATACCGTTACCGCAATCATCGCCACAATTAAAGCCGAAAGCAGCCAGCCTGAGACTTTACGTGCCCATATTTGTAGGGTATGTTCGGTTTTAATAATCAACCAAGTAGAGCCCAATAAAGCATAGCCAATTAACAAGGCAAAGCCACACATAATTGAGAAAGGTGAGAACCAATCAAAAGGACCACCGGTATATAAACGATTACTGGCTTCTAAACCTTGTACCAATGCCCCAAGCATAATACCTTGAGCAAAAGTTGCCACGACAGAGCCGATAAAGAAGAAGCTATCCCACACATAGCGGTGCGAGGTGGCTTTAAAGCGGAACTCAAACGCCACGCCGCGCATAATCAAACCAAATAACATAAAGATGACGGGCAAATAAAGACCGGTCATAATGATGCCATAAGCGACAGGGAAGGCGGCGAATAAACCACCTCCGCCGAGCACTAGCCACGTCTCATTGCCATCCCAAAAAGGGGCAATAGAGTTCATCATGCGGCTGCGGTTTTTATCGGAGCCCGCAAATGGGAACAGAATACCGCAGCCCAAATCAAAGCCATCAAGCAAGACATAAATAAACACAGATAGAGCAATTAAGCCGCCCCAAATTAAGGGTAAATCTAATACATCACCATAGTTAAACATTAGCGTAACCCTCCATCATCGACATCGTCGGCAGGTTTATCCAAGTCGCCTTCACGCCCTTTGGTTTTATCAGCCGCCTGCTTATCACCGCTCAAGGTGCGACCTTGTCCTTCAGTGACAGAATGCTCATAGAACTGATCTTCTGACGGATCTTCGTACGGTTTTGGTCCTTGGGCAATCAGACGTAGGATATAAAAACTGCCCGCCCCAAAGACAAAGACATATAGCACGATAAAGCCAATCAAGGTTGTCGCAACTTGCTGCGCCGCAACCGGTGACATACTCTCAGCGGTACGAATAACGCCATATACTGTCCATGGCTGACGACCCGTTTCGGTCACAAACCAGCCAGCAAGTAGTGCGATAAAACCAAGTGGTGTCATCATCATCCATGCCCGGTGAAATAGCTTACTCTCAGGGTTGAACTGTTGTTTTTTAAAGTACTTATAAAGACTAAACAGACCGACGAGCAACATCAACATGCCGATAGCAACCATGATACGGAATGACCAAAAAACAATAGGAACGTAAGGTCGATCTTCTGGTGCCCAGTTTTTAAGTCCCTTAACTTCACCGTCTAATGAGTGCGTTAAAATTAAACCTGAGACATAGGGGATTTTAATTTCGTAATGGTTTTTTTCCGCTTTTTGATCTGGGATGCCAAATAAGACAAGAGGCGCACCGCGCTCATTTTCCCACAGACCTTCCATCGCCGCTACTTTAGCTGGCTGATGTTCTAAAGTGTTTAGACCATGCATATCACCAATCAGTACCTGTGCTGGTGCGACAAATATCGCCATAATCATCGCCATGCCTAGCATGACGCGACCGTGTTGCCGATGTTCAGCATGTTTTTTGGACTGTAGATAATAAGCACCAATACCACCAATTACAAAGGCGGTGGTCAAAAATGCCGCCGTCATCATATGCGCATAGCGGTAAGGGAATGATGGGTTAAAGATAATCTCAAGCCAATTGGTTGGATATAGCAGCCCATCAGCGCCCATCAAAAAGCCTTGCGGCGTTTGCATGAAGCTGTTGGCGGCCAAAATCCAAAATCCTGATATCATCGTACCAATGGCGACGATGGCGGTTGAGGCAAGGTGCATACGCTTACTTACCCGTCCCCAACCAAATAGCATAATGCCTAAGAAGGACGCTTCTAAGAAAAACGCTGTCAATACTTCATAGGCGAGTAGCGGACCTAGGATATTACCGGCTCTGTCTGAAAACACCGCCCAGTTGGTACCGAACTGATAGGACATTACCACGCCCGAAACCACACCCATACCGAACACCACGGCAAATATTTTTACCCAGTGTTTATACACTTCGGCATAAATAGTCTCACCGGTTTTCAGCCAACGATACTCAAGCACCGTCAGCCAGCTGGCAAGTCCGATAGAAAAAGCGGGGAAAACAATATGCCATGAGATAACGAAGGCAAATTGGATACGCGCGAGCATCAACGCATCAAGTTGATCAATCATAAATGTAGCAAACATAAACGGTTACCCTTATCTGTTAGCTGAATAGCGCTGGCTTCCATGATACGCTCAAGTAACTGTCCGTAACCGTCCATCAATCAGGGCGCTCATTATTACGGGCAATGGCTAAGTATTATTTAGCGGCAAATGTGGTTAAGACAAAACCTTTGGCTAACATAGCGTCAATAACGGCTATGCTTTAGTAACTATTAGTCAGTCATTTAAGCAGTAATCACTGCTATATCTTCATAACTACTAGTTTATAATTACTAAATAGTTACTATTTAGCTAAAGTAAATAATTCATATCCTTACAAATTATTAAATATTCATCAAATGACAGTATTACTGATATTTGGTACTTAAGTATTATGCGCCCGCCCATTCGTACACGCAAGTTGCACAATATGGTTATCGCACACCTATTAGTCATAAAGTATTTACAATGTTAGTTAAATAAATTTCAAATAACAGTCATTGTTTAAATATTGTTATCAATATATACATAACAGTAATATGAAAATACATGTTTTAACAATAGGCGTTTACCTTTTTAGGAGTAATAAAAATTGAGGGTGTGTGCTATTAGCTAGGTGTGGGCGCCTAGCTAATAGTAAAACCATATTCATGTCCTAATACTTTGTTTTATTGCTGTAATTGTTGATGCAAAATACGGCGTAAGGTCAAAATGGTTTGTGGGTTTTCTTGAATGCTATGACCACCATTAATCACCGTCTCCGACGCTGCACCATCAAGATGCGCACTGGTATAAGGTACGATACCGTCTGATAATCGCTCTGTTAATGCTTGCCCAATCTCACCATCGACCGTCACTGCGGCAATGAGCGGCTTGCTTGGTAATTTATCTTCATCAGATGCTAACTCATTGGTATTATCGGTATCGATAGTTTTGCTTAAACTGTCGTCATCCTCTGCTATCTCATGCGATAAGTCGAGCTTGGCGCCGGCGGGTTGCATTTCTGACAAGCCTTTGGTGATATCCGCATCGTTATTAGCGATGATTGAGTGATAGGTGATGCGCTTATTGATACTGATGTCTTTGGTTAATTGAATAAAAGAAGATTTGTCGCTTAATTGACTGGCGCCATTTTGTAGATATAGCGCACCGAGCGGGTTTTGTGCCAAGTCGCCTTGAATAGCAAGCGTTGCTAAGTTATCAGTGACTGTTTTCACCAAACCAACGGGCAAATAAACAATGCGGCGTAGCGCACGGGTAAACCAACGGTCGGCATAATCGGTGCCGCGAAAAGGCGACGATAAAAATACTGCTGTATCGACCTGCGGTAAGGCTTTTAGCTCAAAACGCTCTCGTAGCTGCTGTTGGCCAAATGATTCTTTCAGCGCGTCACGTATTTTGCGCTTCTCATTCATTGACAGGACATTTTGGTCGTCCAGTCTGTCTAAGTCATCGACTAAGTTCTCATCAGAGAGCATCATACGGGCAATGATACCGCCCATACTATGGCTAATAATGACGCTATTTTTGCTAGCAATATTTTGCCCTTTAGGGTCTGTTTGCTCATAAGTTGCATTGATGAGCTTTTGGATTTGGTAACGATTTTCTAGTATAGGCAAGTTGGTTGGATAAAAAATTTGCCAAACTTGATAATTATTACGCAATTTATCGTCATTGAAAATATCGTTGGTCAAATTGACCCACGTTGCTGGGCTTGATGCCAAACCATGTAGCATAATGATGACACGCTTATCAGGGTCATAAGGCTCTAACATAAAGAGTTTTGGTAAGCTGGCTTCTTTTTGGCGGGTAATCAGGTTTAAATAACCGACGCCATCGAGCTGATTTTCTGCCAGCCATAAGCCGTACCCTGCCGAAAAGTTGGCGGCAAGCGGATAGTCATCGCCCAAGATATTGGCGCTCTCACTGCGGTACGGGTTATATAGATGAATATCGAGCTGCTTGCTGCTCAAGGTATCGAGCACGCTATCACCAGCAGGCTTAATCAAACCGGTCATCAGTAAATGTCCGGTTGGATAAATGCGTGTGCTGGCATCATCGCTGTCTACATTTGCCTTTACTAAGTTGTCCTTTACTAAATCATCCTTTGTGCTGTCAGCTGCATTTTGATTACTGACTTTTTGAGGGCTAGCTTCTTGATTGAGCCTGCCTGACAACGAGGAGACCAATAGTTGGCGAATGGTGGTGGTATAGCGATCATCTAGTGAGGCGACCAAGCTGATACCCAAACCTGGGCGTTTACTAATGGAGTTCAATCCGGAGAGGCGCAGCTCGTAGGTCGAGACCAAATCCGCTAAAGCAGAGGTTTGCTGATTGGCATTTTTTAGATAGTTATTTTCATTGGGCAAATAGACATTGAGATTGTAGTCGTCTATTTGCATTTTCATGACTTTGATTTGATCGGTTGGCTGACCGGTTACGGCGGTACGATTGGCAATCGCGGCTTGCTCGCTGTTATGACGGCTACTTGCTGTGGTTGGTAAATATTCTGTTTTGGTATTGCCCATCATTTTATTGCTGCCGTCAGCCGACTGATAGAGCTGGGTGATGACATCGTTACTGGCGGCGTTATAGATATCTTGGGTTTGGATATCCACATCGCTTGGGATACGGCTTTTCGCCTGCGACCGAGCGATCTCTTTATCCGCGCCTTCAAAGTCATGTTCTAGGCTGTCATAAAATAAATAGGTATAACTGGATTTGATGGCATCAAAAAGCCTGCCTTGATAACCAACCAAGCAGCTATCGGTTCTTTTTTGCTGTGCCTTGGCATCATCATCGCTTAAAGGGGCGTTGGCATAGTAAGGGTCAAGTGGTGGGCGGGCAAGGGCATTGCGGCAGTCTTTGGATGCTGCAAGCTGGCGTGCTTTGGCATAATGCAATTCGGCAAATACCGCCAATGCGGGACGATAGTGCTCATTGAGCATGCTGTCCGTAAGCTGCGTTAAGCACAGATCAAACTGCTGCATACAAGCTTGCTCGTTGAGCCCTGCTGACAATAAAGCCGAGGCCGTATCACTACTGAGTTTTTTATCGGTGACGATGTTGCCGCGCTGAGCAGAAATGGTCTTGGCCGACGCCTGTTTATTGACAGAAACAGTACTACAAGCGGGCAATATTGCCATTGCTGCAACTACCGCCAATAGGGCAATAGGTTTTTTATTTTTAGAGGTTGGCGTCAGTGCCGCATTGGCAGGGTCAGCGAAAATCATAGGTAATTCCAGTGAATAATAGTCAGGAATGCATCATGAATAAATGACAAATCACTCATTCATATATCAGCATGAGTGTAGCGTAACTTTTGTGCTGCGCCTATCGTATTTGATGGCTTATATTCAAATATCGCAAAATACTGTCGGTTTTTAATGCCGCATTGTGGGGCTCAAATAAAAGCGTTTGGAATTTAATATTTAACTAAGTGTTTGAAAAAAATAGCATAGGTTAAAACATAAAAATTGCCAGTTCGGTGCAAGGCGCGTGCTTAGCGAATAAATAAATCCGTAAATAATCTAGTAATAGTTAGCTTAGCGTTTGTATTAGACGAAAAAAAGCGTCTTTATTTTATACTGCCATCATAGCAATATAAAACAAAGACGCTAGAGTTGCGCGCTCAAATTATTGATAACGAGGATTTAAGCGCGATTTTTAGTAATGAATGTTACTTTGCTTGATATGTAAACTATCAATACTTAAACAACCAATACTTAAACAACACTTTATTAAGTACTTGGTTTAATATTTACATCTGGTGCAGGGATATCCCAAATATAGAACTTACCATCTTCGATAAGTTTGATTTGTTGGCGAATCACCGCATTGTCAGGCACTTGTTGTGCTAAACGGCGCAAACGCTCTAAGGCTTTATCGCGGCGATCACTTAATACGTCAGATTGCGCCAAGCTTTGTTCGGCTTCGGTATAGCCTAGGCTGACCGCTTGATCGAGATATTTTTGACCTTCTTTAAAGCCGCCGCCTTCTGAGAGCATCATGCCATAGATGAAATTGGCTTCACCACTATTAGGTTTCAGTTTAATCGCACGGTCGACATATTGCCCGCCGCGTACTGTGTACTCTGAGCCTAAGTCTAAGTTGCGTCCCATGCCATTGAGCTTGGCTGCACGAATCAAGACGTCATAGGAAGCATTTGGCGCTTTGGCATACGGCTCAATCCATTCGGTCATGACTTTGATTTTTTCACGGGCGTTATGACGTTGGGTGCGGTTAGGGAAGTTTGGCGGATAATGGCGCGCATTTGGCGACACCTCTTTAATAAAGTCATCGAGTAAGCTGACGTCCAGCTTATCGGTACCAAGTCCTTGCTGCTGCGGTATTAGCACGGTCGGCACAAAGCTAATATCTGAGATATTGACTTGCGGTGCTGGGATGTTTGGCAGCTGACCGCTACGTAAATCGATACCCGTTGCAGTCATTGGTCCACGCTCATAAACACGTGTGGTGCCTGTCAGTTCAGGGGCGTTTGGTGCTGGTACGGCTGGTGGCTGAGCCATGTTAGTGGTATTTAAAGGCGCACGGTTTGGTTGGGCGTTAGCCTGTTGAACATTGCTTTGTTGCGCATTGTTGCCTTGAGTAAACGTTGGTTGCGCCACGTTATTTGGTTGAATGCTATTCTGCTGAATGTTAGTTGGAGTCTCAGTATTCATTTGCGCGTCAGCTTGAGCTGTACTGACAGCAGTATTCGGCTTGGCTAAGCGAATCACACGTTTAGTAGAATCGATTGCGCTAGGTACTGCGGTACTAGTAGAGGCAGCTGCTGCGGTATCAGCTTCTGCTGCATGAACAGGGGGAGATAGCATCATGGCACAGGCAGCGGTTAATGCAGTTAAAGTCGCAAACTTCGGCGCTTTGTGAGAGGTAGTAGGGTGGTTAATCGCTTTCATAAAAATAGTTACCTTATTTATTTAATAATCATTTTGTTTGCTGAATCGTTAGTTATCAATCCATCCGTTGATTAGTGGTTATGTTTTAGTATTCCGTAAAATCGTACAAATTTTTCATACCCTAGCAAATTAATCTGAGTGCTAACAGTAGTAGGATTGTTAAAAATGAATAATAACCCGTTATCGCTAGCTGTTATCGCAAAGACTTATCCTAATATAATAGTGGCTATATGCTAGTGCTTATTATAGAGGATAAACGGTTATAGATGATAAGCGGTGGCTTTCATGCGATTGGCCATCCAGCGCATGCTATGACGTACCGGTGGCGACAATGCCGCGCCGCCATTGGCCAGTGCCAGCTCGCGATGGTGTAGTTCCTCAATGTCCATTTGCGCCAGTATTTCTCTTGAGCGTTTATCTTGTGGTGGTAATTGCCCAATATGGTCTTGCAAATGCTCGCTGACTTGCGCTTCAGTTTCTGCGACAAAGCCCAAACTAAACTCATTGGAGATAGCACCTGCTACCGCGCCAAGCCCGAATGACATGCCATACCATAATGGCGTAAAAATACTAGGGTGGCTGCCAAGCTCATCCAAACGGGTCTCGCACCATACCAGATGATCGACTTCTTCTTCAGCCGACTGTTGCATCGCTTGCTTGACGTTATCGTCCTTTGCCGCAAACGCTTGCCCGTGATATAGCCCTTGAGCGCATACTTCGCCAGTATGGTTGATACGCATCAATCCTGCGACATGACGCGCCTCAGTAATACTGAGCTCAGGAATCTCATCACTACTCACGGGCAGGGGGCGGGTGCTAGGATTTGAATGCGGCACGACCGCTCGCAATGCCTTGTCCACCCCAAGTAATAGCTGATCAATTTTTGATAAGGGACGCAGGGCCATGGTTCACTCCTGATGGCTGTGTTTATTATAAATATATTTACGATTAACAGGTTTTAGCTATCTACATTTTTCTTACGACAGCACTTTTATGTGCATAGCAAGCACTGCTTGTAAGCTGCCTGATTTGCTGATAAGCCTTACTATAGCAAACAACTATAACAAACAATATAGAATGTCGGCAGCAAAATTAATGGCTTAACGATTCATTTATCATATCTATTCGCAGGGCTATTAGCTCATATTGCCAACATCTTTAATCTTGTCGATTACGTTCGTCATCATGGGTTTGGATGACTGCTTGCTTAATATGTTTATTAAGCTTTAGGTATAAAAATATTCCAAAGACAAGATTTAATATGCCGGTGACTAAGAACAATTGCGGTAGGGTCAGACCTAACGCATTTAACACCACAATCGAAAAAATTGCCGAGCTGACCATAAAGATGGCATTAAAGATATTATTGGCACCGACGATGCGTGCACGATGGCTTTTTGGCGCGTAAGCTTGCATAGATGCATATAAAGGCACGATATATAAGCCGCCACTAAAGCCCAAAAAGAATAAGTCGGCAAACACACGCCAGCTACCGCTCATACCCCATAAATCACCAATACCAAGTAGTGCTTCGGTATTAACATCAATATTTAATCCTGATAAAGAAAAATATAAATCAATCGCAAATATACTAAGACCAGCGATACCAAAGGGTAATAAGCGCAGACTGACTTGGTTTTTGGTCAAGGATTTACACAGCAGCGAACCTATTGATACGCCAACCGAAAATAGCGTCAATAGGAAAATAACCACGGACTCATCGCCATGCAAAATGACTTTGCTGAACTCAGGGGTTTGGGTCAAAAACGTCGCCCCATAAAACCAAAACCAGCTATTACCAAGGATGACAAAGAATAAAAAAGGCAAGGAGTATAAATAGCGCACCGTCGCCATGCTGGTGGTAAAGATATTCCAGTTAATCTTCAGATCAGGCTGCATCGCTGGCATGGTTGGAATAAAACGGGCGGCAAAATAACCTATCGCCGCTACAAATAGCACAGTGACACTAATCCAAAATAGCGGCTGCGTTATCTGGGTCAATACCCCAGCGATAATCATACCAAGCAAGATGGCAAGCGAGGTGCCCATTTGGAACAAACCATTGGCACCGACCAGCTCATCTTCTTTCATCGCTTGCGGCAAATAGGCATACTTAATCGGACCAAAAAACGTCGATTGTGTCCCCATCAAAAACAGCGCCACAAATAATAGCGCATACCATTCAAAGACAAAGCCTACTGCGGCAATGATCATGATGGATATCTCAAGCAATTTAATCAATCGCGTCAGTTTTGATTTTTCAAACTTATCGGCGATTTGACCTGCCAAGGCTGAAAATAAAAAATACGGCAAAATAAACAACATCGCCGCTAAGTTATTTAAGATACTGACTTCCATGCCCAGCTGACTGGCAGCGGTATAGGTCAGCACCAATATCAGCGCCTGCTTAAAGATATTGTCATTGAACGCGCCCAAAAACTGGGTGAAAAACATGGCGCTAAAACGGCGGCGCTTAAATAATTGAAACTGATTGGCCATGAAAATTCCTACAGATGGGTCGCAGCTAGTATAGTGAGAACAAGGTAAAATGCAGTGATTGATATATAAACAATTATCAACAGTATCAAAAACTTATCGAAATATAGCATAGGTTTTATCAATGTTAAGCCGTATAATAGCAAGGGTTTGGTAAAAATACATGCGCCCGATGCTATGATTTGATAATTAACTAAGTTATGATTTGTAAATTTTAGCCGACCAAACCCATAATCTCAGTTAACTGCTCTACGTTTATTCACCGGTAAAACGGGGCGATTGTAATCGACCGTAACCTTGTGCCGCGTGAGGTGATAGGAACTAAATATGAAACATCAGCCTTCAACTCTAGCGCGCCACTTATCGGTTATGCCGCGTGATACGTCAGACATGCCGCCGCACTCCGTTAAGCTTGCTCATCTTAGTTGCGTTAATCACATTCATCGTAACGGTAATCCGCGCGTTTACTTTACGCGGACGGCAATTTTTAGTGCGTTGACCACAAGCTTGGTTGGTTTTGGGGTGAGTGTTGGTATGGCACCTGCCGCCTTTGCCGCTACCGATTTAAACACTAGTACTGCCAATAATCCAAGCAGTAGCCAAGTTATTAAAAACATCGAAAATGATGCGTATGAAGATAGCCAGCTTGATATCGCTTTAGATGCCTTGCGCCTAAAAAAGGCCGTCGAACAAGGTATTATCGATCAATCGGTATTGGATGATTATAGCGAGCAAAACCTAGGTATCAAAAAGCCTAATGCAAAAAAATCAGAAACGGACGCTAAGAAAACCCCTAGCACGCAAACAAATAACACGGATAACTCGCAGTTATCAAATAATGATATCGATAGTGTTAATGACTTTGCTAATAACATTGCTAACAACATTGGTAAGGGCTTGGATAATCTAGGCAACAACCAAGCATTTGATAGCAATGAAAACTTAGAGCAGCAAGTCAATAGCGTGCAGCAGCAAGGCTATCAGATGATGACGCCTGCAGAGATTGACCGTGAATTGGCGGCGATGGATAGGCAAAACGCCCAAGATATTGACAGCCTTAATAGTAGCGCTGGCATGAATAACATCGATGGCATACGTCATAACGATCGCGACTTTGATGGATTGGATGGATTCGATGCGCCAGTGGCGACGTTAAATGATAAGACGCCACCGATTGGTCTGGACGTTGACTTGGATGCGACCAGCTTACCAGCACCAAGCAATCTTAACACCTTAGGTAGAAATGAGACGGCAGGTAAAAGTGAGACGGCTGCTAAACAGGCAGAGACTGACGATACTAATGATGTGATGTCACGTCCTATTAACGTCAGTGATTCCGTCAGTAGCGGCATTATCGATGCAGAAGTGGATAACGCCATTTTAGTGAATGATGCTTTAGAAGATAGTAATGATGCCATTAATATAGAAAACGCGCAGTCAGGTAGCATTAATCCTGATGATTATTTGCCTAATTATGAAAATGATATTGATGCAGTAAAAGAAAGTATCGAGCAAGCGGCAAAACCCAAACCAAAGGCACGCAATAAAAAAGGCAATATCGTTAAGCGTCTTTATAATCGCTTCTTTAATGAGGGCGCGATAGCGTTGCCGCACGTCGAAACAACAATTTATTTGCAACAAGCCGCGGCGGACAATTTAAATAGTAATACTGAAGACAATACTGCAAACAGTACCCGAAATACTAAGCCAAAACTGACCAAAGCGGATGATGATATTCAACCCTTTAAGAATATCAAAGCGGCGCTCGATGACACTACCGTTCAGTCTGTGGTTGATTTTACCGCTGCGCTACCGCGTCTGCGCCAAACGGCATTAGATGCGGCAAAAGCCGTTGGTTACTATGAGGTGACGTTACGTTTACGCCAAACCAATAGCGATACTATTGACGTTATCATTGAGAAGTTAGGCGAGCCAGTACGCGTTGATAGCCGTATTGTCGATATCCGCGGCGAAGGTAGCGAGCAAGCAGAGTTTGCCGAGCTTGAAAAAGACTTACCGCCAAAAGAAGGCGATATCTTTAATCACCGCGTTTATAAAGACAGTAAAGCAGCACTTGAGTCGCTCAGTAATACCTATGGTTACTTTGATCAATATTGGCTAAATAAATCGGTCGATATTATCTTGCCGGACAATACGGCCGATGTATCGCTGGTCTACAATACCGGCGAGCGCTATGAATTTGATGAAGTGGTGTTTTTTACTTATGATCAAGAGTCGGGTACGTTGACGCGTGACCCGGAAAAACTGCCGGTGGAATTGTCCTTATTGCATCAGCTGCTTGGCTTTAAAGCGGGCGACCCTTTTTATCGTCCCTCAGTGACTAAGTTTAGTAATGATTTATCAGCGACCCGTTACTTCAATACCGTCAACGTCGAGTCGATTTTGCCACCCGATGAACGTACGGAAAGCAGTACCTTGGCGTTTGATAATTCCCCTAATGCCAATATTGCTGATAATAATACTGACGCTATTGATAATGTCTCTTATGTCAGTGATACTGAGCAATATGGCGATAACAATAGCCAAAATGAGGGTGAGCGCTACGCCAATAGTGGCGAGACCGTTAATCCAGATGACATCGCTGCTATTGAGTTTAAAGCGGATGAAGAAACACTGGATAAACTGCAAGCCATTAAACAAAAAGCTGAACGTTTAAGCCGACTGCCAAGCGATCGGGTATTGGACGAAAAAGACCAAGCAACCAATAGTATTTTGGGTAAAATCAGTGACTCTATTAGTAATATTGCGCAAAAGATATTCCCTGATGAAAAAAGTATCCTTGCTGATGAAAACTTTGTCCCACCGACACTTGCCGGACGTAAAACCCCGCAAGAAGTGCTAGAAAATAAAAAAGTACCGCTGTATGTCTTTGTTTCTGCCAATAAACCACGCGATGCCCAAGTCGGTATTGGTTATGGTACCGATACGGGTGTACGGGCAACCGCCAAGATAGATTATAATTTGCTCAATCGTAAAGGTTATCAAGCAGGGGCAGAGGCCGAAGTCTCCCGAATCACAAAAAATGTCGCCCTTTATGCTAGCCGACCATGGAAGCATCCATTAAATGATAAGCTAGATGCGCGTTTGACCTATGAAGAAGAGGTCATCGACCAAGGCGAAGGCAACTTTGATTTGTCTACCAGAACCTTAAAAGCGGGACTAGCGCGAAATATCCGCCGTGAAAACGGCTGGGATCGTAGCTACTCTGTGCGCTACCGTTTAGATGAGCTAGCGACGGGCATTGATGAAGCCGAGTTGGACAATCTTCCGGTACGCTTTACCTCGTCCAAACCTACCCAGCAAGCCTTGTTGTTCGGTTATGGTATGAGTAAGACTGATGTCGATAACGCTGCCAATCCTACGCGCGGGTTCCGTCAGTATTATTCGCTTGAAGCTGGTTCAGAAAGTGCATTAAGTGATACCGATTTAGCGATACTACGCGCGGGCATGAGCGGTCTTTATAGCTTTGGAACTGATGATAAACACCAAGTGCTGGGTAGTTTAAATACCGGTTATATTTGGGCCGATGATTTTTATGAGGTGCCCTATAAACTGCGCTTCTTTGCTGGTGGCGACCAAAGTATTCGTGGTTATGATTACGAGAGCTTATCGCCGATTGATAAAGGCTATCTAACAGGCGGACAAATCCTAGCCGTCGGTAGCGCCGAATATAACTATGAGTTTAAACCGGGTTTCCGTGGGGCGTTTTTCACCGATGTCGGTAATGCTTATGATAAAGATTTTGAGACAGATACCAAAGTTGGCGTCGGTGTCGGTATCCGCTGGGCATCACCAGTTGGCGTGGTACGTGTCGATGTAGCGGCTGGTGTGACGGAGGAGAGTATTCCGGTGCGACTGCATCTCTTTATCGGCTCGCCTTTATAAACAGTAAGCAGCAAACAGTCCTAACTACAGTCTTAAATATAGTTCTATTTTTTATTCTAGCGCATGCTGGTAATCATTCTTTAACGTAGCTGAGTGTCATGTTGACCAAAAATACCCCGCCAAACAAGCCATCAGATGAAGACCCAGCACAACGCGATGCCCGCGCCGTAAGACGTTGGTATCCGCTGTCTTTTTTACTCAAATTGACGGTGCTTATTCTTATCGTACTGGCGATTATGTTCGCCATTTTTTTGTATGCGGCGGGTACTGAATCAGGTACCAAGTTTATTTTAGAGAAAATCAGTGCTGAGACGGGTATTAAATTTAAATATGGTCGTGGCAATCTGCGCGATGGTCTTTGGCTTACGGATATCGATATCGAGGCAAACGAAGACCTTGAGATATTAGTCGATAAAGCCTACGTTAAAATAGGCTGGCGCGCGGTATTTGCCAAAGAAGTGCATCTGCGTGACGCTGATATTCAAACCATTGAGATTATCAATAACAAACCGCCAACGGGTGAGCCGTTCGATTATCGAACCCTCAGTTTGCCGGTCAATTTGCGTTTTGATCAAGCAAAAGTACAAACCATCATTTATAAGCAAGTGACCAAAGAGCCTATCATCGTACATGATATTGAGGCGCGTGATTTGACCTGGGTCGGTAGCGTGGTGAACGTCGGTCACGGTAAATTGCAATACGCTGATATTGTCAAAGTCAGTGCTTTACAAGGTCATGCAGATTTACAAGGTGACTATCCTTTAGATTTGAGCGCTATAGCTGAGGTAAGCGCGCTAGGAAAGGCTTATATTGACCCATTGAACATTACCGCAACTGGCACGCTTAAACGCACCGTCGGTAAAGTCCGTAGCCGCTATAATGACAGCGATGTCAGCGGCGATTTTGTGGTGCAGGGTTTAGATAGTGACTCGCCATTTCAGGCGAAGCTTGAATGGGATGATATTCTTATTCCTTATGCCGACAGCCAAAATATCCATCTCAAAAGTGGCATGGCGACAGCATCGGGTGTCATCTCAGAGATACGTCTGCGTATCAATACTGAGCTGACCGCCAAAGATATTCCGTCAGGACACTATCAAGGTCGCGGCATCATTGCTGATAGCCAACTGCGCGTTGATCGCTTAGATGCTCAGGTGCCAGCGGGCAATCTGGTGCTACAAGGTATCTTAGACTGGAAGGGTAGCTTCGATGCAAAGGTGCGCGCAACCGGCAGTAATTTTGATATTCGACGGGCTATTCCTAAGGATTACGCTGATTTTAAAGCGTACGCACCGCAAAAGCTCAATGGTCGCCTGTCGGTACATTATCAGCATAAAAACAAGGCTGGCAATCTAGAGATGGATGCAGATTTGCGTCAGCGTGATGGTGAACACGTTAATGCCAATATCGTGCAAGGTAAACCCTTAGCCCGTGGCAGAACCTCTAAATCTAAGCAAATAACTCCTTGGTATATCGATGCCAAATGGCAGAACCTTGTGCGTCGTAATGTGCCTAATATTGGCAATATTAATAGCCCAAGCGGACAAGCAAATGTCATCATGCGCGGCGCGAATTTATCAGTTGACGGTAAGGCGGTGATTAATGAGCTAAATGCCGCCCCTAAAGGCAACTACGATTTACGTGTGCGTAAAGCGGGCGATGTCATCGATATCAACCGTCTTAATTATAAAGGCATAGTAGGCGACTTATCTGGCACAGGTCAGATTCAACTGGCGAGCAAAAAACGTCCGCTAACTTGGCAGATTGATGCGCGTACCACGGGTTTATTACCCAAGAAATATCGTAGTGATTTACCACTTGAGCGCCTGACAGGACGTATCAATGCGCGCGGGCGCATGCTCAATATCAGTAAAAACCGCGTCAAAGGTCAGCGTCATATTGTCAGTTTTAACAATACCGATCTGCAAGCAAACCTCGATGCCAGCCAAGATAGCCGCGCTATTGGTATCACAGGCGGTGGTGATGCCAGCGTCGATATTATCGGTGGTGAGCTATCCGTCTTTGACGCCCGTTTCGATGGGCACATTGATACCGCTGATGTACCAAAAGGCAGCTTATCGATTGATGCCGCTGGGACGCCCAAGCTGATTCGTATCCGTAAACTCAACTACAACGGTGAAGCCGGCGCGATGAAGGCGAACGGTGTTATCGACTTACGCCAAAACATCGGCTGGACGGTCGATGGTCGCTTTGATAAATTTAACCTCGGCTATTTCTTACCCAATAACGCGGCCATTATCACTGGTGACTTAAAAACCAGCGGCGTGTGGCAAACCGCGCCAAAAAATAATGCTAATGCGAAGGGTAAGCTTAAAAACTTTGCGGTAAATTTTGATGGTGTATTAGACGCTGAGCAATTACCAGCTGGTAAACTCACCATTGATGCCAGTGGTGACGCTCAACTTATTCGTATCAAGCGTTTCCGTCATGTGGGCGCGGCAGGCAGTATCGATGCCAATGGTACGGTTGATGTGCGTAAAGGTATCGCTTGGGATATCAAGGCGGTGATGAATCGCTTTAACTTGGGCTATTTCTTTAAAGACATCCCAAGTACCATCACAGGCAGCATCGATACCGATGGGCGCTGGGGCGATAACCAGCAAATCATTAATATCAAACAAGTTAACCTAAGTGGTATGTTAAAAGGCCAGCCGCTAAGTGCCAAAGGTAGCCTAGCGGCGAAGATGCGCTTACCAAAAGACTTGGCCAGTTATTTTAAACGCTTGCAGGCCCAAGATGCACAGGCACAATATAAGCAAGTCAATGCCTTAATCGACAGCTTAAATGCCAATAATTTGGTGCTGCGTTGGGGCGATAATTATCTTACCGCCAATGGTAACGCAAAGCAGCTACAAGCTAAGATTAATATCACCAGTCTCGACCAGCTCTCAGATAAGCTTGCTGGTAAAGTAACGGGCGGGGCGACCTTATCGCAGCCAGCAGGACAGGCGCTGCCAACGATTTATATCGATTTGGTTGGTGAGCGTCTTGCGCTACCGGGCTTTATTTTGCGTCAAGGTCGTATCCGCGGCAAGCTGGTTAATTTATTCAATAGCCCAAGTCAGCTTATTGTCAGCGCTGAAGGTTTAGATGTTGCAGGGCAAAGCTTTAAGAAGATTAATGCAACCTTTAATGGGACTGAACAGGCGCATGTGGTCAATCTTGATGTGGCCAATGACGAGCTTGATATCTCTGCCAAGCTCAAAGGTGGCTTTAATCGCGATAAGCTCAGCTGGTCAGGGGTGATTGGTAAAGGCCGCGTCAAATCAAAATATGCGACGTTAAATCAATTACAACCCGCCCAGCTCATTGTGAATTTACCCAAAAAACAAGGCAATCAATCAACAGATTTAAAAGTACAGCTCGCCGCCCACTGTTGGCAAGCGGCTGATCAAACGGGCAAGCTGTGTTTACGTGAGAATCTAATTGCTTCACCAGCCAGTGGTCAGGTTAATTTGGCCGTACAAAATTTGGATACGTCTTTGTTTGCAGTATTTTTACCAAAAGACATTGATTGGCATGGCAAGATTAATGGTAAAGCCATCGTCGGTTGGCAACGTGGTCGTCCGCCGACGATTAATACCACGCTGTACTCTGATAACGGCAAAATCGGTCTTATTCAAGATGGCGATAGTCAGCCGGTTACCTTGCCATATAAGCGGGTATCGCTGATTGCGGTATCAGTACCAGATGGTCTAAAAATACGTACGGATATCAATACCGGTCATGGTGCGCGTGGCTATGCCGAAGTCATTATTGACCCTTATAAAACACCGAAACCCATCTCGGGCGCATTAGTACTTAACGAGCTTAATTTGGCGGTATTTAAGCCATTCTTCCCTGGTATGCGGGTGCTCGAAGGCAATATCACTATGGCGGGTGGCTTAGGCGGCACGCTCGATAAGCCGCAGTTCTATGGTGATGTGAAATTGGTTAATGGTCGCATTGCGATGCTTGATTTACCCGTGAATTTAAGAAAGGTCAATGTCGATGCCAAAATTCGCGGCACGCAAGCGACTATCGATGGTACCTTTAATAGTGGTACAGGCACGGGTACGCTAACAGGTACGGTTAATTGGCAACAAAAACTACAGGCTAAGCTCAGTATTGTTGGCGAGCGTTTGGTATTAACCCAGCCGCCATTATTGCTTGCTGAGGTTAATCCTGATATTGACATCATCGTGCGACCAGGTGACCGTTACGTCAATATCACTGGTGCCGTGAGTGTGCCATCAGCGACCATTCGCCCACCAGAAGCCAGTGAAGATATTATTACCCAAACCGAAGATGCCGTCGTGCTTGATCGGCGTTTGATTGGTAATATTGATGAGGTTTTAGCCATCTCAAAACCTTGGTCAATCAATGCTGATATCGGTATCGACTTGGGCGATGATATTAATTTCCGTGGTTTTGGCGCGGTGATTCCTTTAGCCGGTGCGATTCATATCACGCAAAATGGCACGGGTGTTATGCGCGCCAAAGGCGTGGTGCAAGTGTCGCGTCGTACCAATATTGATGCCTTTGGGCAAAATTTAGAGCTCAATTATGGTCAAGTGCGCTTTAATGGCGATATAATGAAACCCAATCTTAGCATTGAAGCCGCTAAAAACATTAGCGGTAAAACAGTCGGCGTACGCGTCAAAGGCAACACGGAAAATCCAAATATCATTGTATTTAATAACGCTGGTCTCACCCAGCAGCAAGCGATGAATGCCTTGATAACCGGTCGTATTAATAATAAGAGCGCCACGCAAATCAGTGAGCAGGGTTTTAAATCGCAGGTGACCAATAACCTTGCAGCAGCAGGCTTAAGCTTTGGGCTTAGTGGCACGCGCACTTTGACCAACCAGATAGGTCAAGTGTTTGGTTTACAAAGCCTGACCGTTGATGCGTCAGGCAGTAGCGAGGATACCAACGTCAACGTCACCGGTTATGTGACGCCTGATTTATATATTCGCTATGGTGTCGGTGTCTTTAATGCCCAAAACAGCCTATCTATCCGTTATCAGTTGACGCGGCGGATTTATGTCGAAGCAACTTCGGCGGCGGAAAATGCGGTTGATGTGGTTTATAGCTGGCAATTCTAATGGTTTAATCGTCTAGCGGTCAGTTGGTTGGTTAGTCAGTCGAGATTTAGCAAGTGATTTCATTTTATCCAATAAAAAACGCCTTTATCAAAAGGCGTTTTTTTATGAGATGGGCAGTCTGTTTATTTGGTTAAAATTAAGCGGTTGTTACGGGTTAAGCGTAGGCGGTATTCTTCGCCTTCATGCTCGATACGCACCTCTTTAGTCAGCGCAAATAGGTGCTGTGACTGTAGCGTAGGCAAGCGGTTTTCACGGCAGTTTAAGTAACGAGAGATGACCATGCTCATAATAAATTCCTTTTGATAAAATAGTTCAGTACGAAAAGTGATATAAAGTAAGTTATTAACGATAATAATTATCATTTACATTGGTGATTTTTGCAAGCTATTTGATAAAATAAATGACGGCTATTATGTAAACTTATATAACGCCGTCTTTACAAAGGCTATAAAGTCTACCAAGGCTATAAACCAAAATAACAAAGTATCGATGTATTGATAATACGCATCGATAAATGCATTGATAAAGGGCATTTAGATGGCAAATCAAACGACGAACCCAATAAAGCATCCATTAGATGAAAATAAAGTAAGCGAAACCAAGGCAATAACTGTCGTCAATGTCGCGGTAGCGGTCATTTATTATGAAAATCAGTATTTGCTAGGGTTTAGAGATGGCTCACAGCATCAAGGCAATCGTTATGAGTTCGTCGGCGGCAAGATAGATAGTCATGAAACTGCCAAGCAAGCGCTAATTCGTGAAGTCGCTGAAGAGACGGGCATCGATATTGCGAGTAATGCTGCGGTCAAGCTTGGGCGCCTGCATCATGACTATGGTGACAAGCAAGTATGCTTAAAGGTCTATAAAGTAGCCTTGAGCGCACAGCAGTACGAAGCGCATAAACATCGTAAGCAAGGTTTAGAAGGGCAAGCGCTAATATGGGTGGATAAATCGAAGTTACTGGCGGGAGATTACCATTTGCCAGCTGCCAATAAGACCATTCTTGCATGGTTGCGCTTACCGGCACAGATAGCGATTACCTATCCATTGGCACACTTTAGTGACGCAGATCATCCTGACGCAGCATGGTTGCATTATCATGTGGCGCATCTAGTGCAAGATGCTTGGGTTTATATCCGACCAAAAGCCACAGATACAGAATATAGTGTGCAGCAATTGTTACGCTTACGTCCTGATATCCATACGATTGTGCCTGATGCGTTAATTGATAAATTAACTGATAAATTAAGCGATGTATTCAATAGCAATGAGGCGAATGAGGTATCTATAAACCACCAAATCGTAGCGAGTCATTTAACACAGACGCAGCTTATGCAATGGTCAAATAGTCATCAGAGCAATGATGTATCTGACTGCAACAATGCTTTAAGCCATTCTTCAAGTTATCCATTAATAGTAAGTTGTCACGATGCCGAGAGTATTGATGCGGCGAATCAGTTGGCACATATGCGTTTAGAGCAGCAATTACCGCCAGTCATCGGTATGTTTCTGTCACCTGTTTTTGTCACTCAAAGCCATCCTGAAACTGCGCCGCTAGGCTGGCAAGCATGGGCAGAATTGGCCGCGTTAGCAGATATGCCAGTGATTGCTTTGGGCGGTTTGTCACCAGTGATGAGTGCGCGCGCGGAACAATACGGCGGCGTTGCTGTCGCTGGTATTAGACAGTTTTTTCAATAGTATTTCGCGTGCTTTTTGCGCTATATTTTAGCTATTTTTATAAGTATTAATTAACGGGGAAGCGCTCGTTAATTAAGGCGCTGATACAAGAGATGAGGTTGCTTGAGAGCAGGCGTTAACTCATGACAAAACGCTGATTTTAAAACTCTTTTAACAGTCAGTAACTATGTGTTTACTCTATGTGGCAAACATAGAATTACTTACAAACCGTTGCGTTTTCCTACATTGCGACACTGTTCTCATTGAGCCATTGCTATTACTATAAACCATCAAATTATCAAATTATCAAACGGCGCTGAGTCAGTTTTTAGCAAGCATTATCTAAAAATGGCTTATCTATCATTATCATTATCCTTTACCCAGCGCTTCTAAGGTTATGACGCATACTGGTTATAACCGCATTTAATTTTCAGTTATTCTTCTTTTATATTGATAGTGAGTATTGAAAATTATTTTGCACTTATCTGCTAAACAGAGAATTTGATCATAAAGAATTTTTAACTATTACTATTACTATTAATAAATGGTACTCCTATGAAAACCAATAAGTTACCTAAGTCAGCATGGTCTGATTCTCAGGCAGCTGGTTCTCAATCGCAGCAGACTGGCCAGTCAAGTCAGCACTATCTTGGAAAAAACTGTCTTGAAAAAAGCAGTCTTAAGAAAGATTATCTAAGTAACGGTCATCTTAAAGCAGATAGTGCTTTACAAACAGGTCATGCCAGTAACGACGCTAGCTATCATTATGACCACTTTGACAGTGCTAACGACTATGACAGTGCTAACGAAGAATATTCCAAGCATTTGGCGACAGATACGTCAGCACATGACAGTTATTTTGGCTACAAACGCGTTGAAAAAAGCCTTGCCGAGGCAACAGAGTCTGCAATGATTAAGAAGAGCAATCGTAAAGCCAGTAGCAGCAGCCTTAAAGCTAGCGATATGAAAAGCTATCCTAGTACAAATGAGGTGAGTAGCAATAACAATAATAAAAGCTCACAAACTGCTCACGGATATAAAAAAGCCCATAGCTATCAAAAGGTGAAAAAAACAACTGCCATACATATTGATGAAAATGTAGATACCTATACCGATACCGATGCAAATACTAAGTCAATAATGCTGCAGTCTGTTCAAGGTGATATGGCAACAGGGCAGGCTGATGCTATAAATAGCTTAACTAAAGCCCATCACTCTAAAACAAACCCCCATCTTTCTTCTGAAACTACCGACGCAGCGATAACAGAGATACCGGAGCGCATATTTATGAATGGACTTATTAAACACACAGGTATTGCTTTAGCAATTATCATACCGCTGGCGGCGTTTTCAGCGTATGCGGCGACGCCACCCGTCAATACCGCGGCTAAAGCTAATGTGACGGCTAATGCAACGACCGATAAAACCAGCACCGAGACATTAGCCATCAAGCCGAGTGCTATCATTCATAAGTCTGCAAGTGTACCAACCACAGTTGATAGCGTTGATTTGAAAAAGTACGCCGGCACTTGGTATGAGATAGGTCGTTTGCCGATGTATTTTCAGCGCAATTGTGCCAGTGACGTGACGGCGACTTATGTTGAAAAGACCGACGGTTCAGGCATCAAGGTGATTAACCAATGCAAAGCGCAAGACGGTTCAGGAATTACCGCTGAAGGCTTAGCCAAACCAGCAGATAGTACGGGCAGCAAGTTAAAGGTGACTTTCTTACCCTCTTGGATTCGCTGGTTGCCCGTTGGTCGTGCCGATTATTGGATACTCGCACATGATGCAGACTACAAAACAGCATTGGTTGGCACGCCGGATAAAGACTATCTATGGTTGCTAGCGCGTTCACCAAATGTGAGCCAAGAAACTTATGCCAAATACCGCCAGATTGCTCAGCAACAGGGCTATGATTTAAAAGAGTTTAAACTTACCACGCAGACCAATCAAACGGTGAAGTTGGTTCCATAAACGAGTCATTGTCTATTATGACTAATTATCAATTATTAATAGTCTGTTATTGACAGCTAGTTATTGGTAGCTCGTTACTGAAAGCCATTTAAGTATTTTATATCAATCAGGTTTTTACATTGATTTTAGTCGATTAAAAATGGGACGGTAGCATAAGCTGTTTTATTTTTTATTCAGTAACTTATAGAGTAATGAATAGAGAATGAAAAATGCGATAAGTTGGACAAATTCGGTTATCACTAGCAAAATAGGGCGTTTTAAGCTAAAATCTCCCTTATCTAAAGACTGCGCTGATAAAAACGGTGACGATAACCACTGCCGCAATAGTCGAGCGTTATCGTTTTAGAATCATTACCTAACTTAGTGATGACCTATCTATTTATATTTCTTTATACTTTACTGATTACCTAATTACTGACCATAAGGATGTTTCTCGTGAGCAACGCTGATACCTTACGCCAATTACATCAAGACCACTTGAGCAATTATAACCAACAAGAGCAACAAGCCATTGAGCTGATGGGGCTTTTGAATAAGCTTTATAATGAGCAAGATGTACAAGTGACTTTGTTTGGCGACACGCTAGATACGACTTCTGTAGGTCAAATATTGGCATTGCATCAAAAAGTAGCGCTACGCGAGCAAGATGCCAAATCTATCGATATCGCGGATACGTTAGCGATGGTGAAAGCGCTTGCAGAGAGTAAAGATATCCAAGCGGCGCGTATCGATGTCGGTCAGCTGATTGCTAATGACAGTGATTTACAAGCGGCTTTACAGACTATTGGTACTGATAAAGGTGCTAGCAATGGCGCAACGGATGTCGTCCTATATGGTTTTGGCCGTATTGGTCGTATCTTAACGCGTCTACTGTTGTCACAAGCATCAAGCGCCAAGGGTATGCAGCTAAAAGCGATTGTCGTACGTCCTGCAGCAGCGGGTGATTTGGCCAAGCGTGCTTCATTGCTAGAGCGTGATTCAATCCATGGTAGCTTCGCTGGTGGTGTGGTTGTCGATAATGAAAACAACGGTTTGATTATCAATGGCCGCTTTGTGCAAGTGATTTATGCCAAAGACCCAAGCGAGATTGATTATACTGCTTATGGTATCAACGATGCATTGGTCATTGATAACACGGGTATCTGGAAAGATGAAGCCGGTCTTGGTAAGCATCTGCAGTCTACTGGCGTGAAAAAAGTATTGCTCACTGCTCCTGCAGGCGGCGATATTAAAAACGTCGTCTATGGCGTAAATAACGATACCGTTGGCGATGACACTATCGTTAGTGCAGCCAGCTGTACGACTAACGCGATTACCCCAACGTTAAAAGTTTTAAATGATGAATATGGTATCGAAAACGGTCACGTTGAAACCATTCATTCGTTCACTAACGATCAAAACTTAATTGATAACTATCATAAAGCTGATCGCCGTGGCCGTAGTGCAGTATTGAATATGGTTATCACCAGTACTGGTGCGGCAAAAGCAGTTGGTAAAGCACTACCAGAGCTGAGCGGTAAATTAACCGGTAATGCTATTCGTGTACCAACACCAAACGTCAGCTTAGCCATTTTGAACTTAAACCTTAAAACTGCGCCAGCTAGTGCTGATGCATTAAATGAGTTTATGCGTAAAGTTTCTAATAGCAGCCAGTGGCAAACACAGATTGCTTATACAGACTCTACTGAAGCGGTATCGACTGATTTTGTCGGTGATACTCATGTCGGTATCGTCGATGCACAAGCAACGATTTTGACCGATAACCATGCTATCGTTTATATTTGGTATGATAACGAAGTAGGCTATAGCACTCAGGTATTACGTTTGGCAACGCAAATGGCTGGCATCAGCTATACGCAAATTCCAGCGTAAAACATTGCACGGCTACTATTTTAGCTGCTTTTATTTAGATGAAACAGCTATACGAAAGTAAGTTTTATCCTAGATAAATCGGTGTAAATGGTTAAAGGCAGTATTCAAACACCCGATAGTCCGAATGGTTATCGGGTGTTGTTGTCATAATAAATGCTAAGTTAGAGTGACATTACATTCTAACTGGCACACTTTTTAAAGAAGTTTTATAAACTCGAGATATTTTATAGTTATTAATTTTTATAACTATGAATTTTTCACAATTACCCAAACATATAGCTATAACCTAAAATACAGTCGTTGACTGTAACCAGTTTATAAACTGGATGGTAAATAAAGGAACGTAAGATGCGATTTATTGATGAAGCCGTCGTAACGGTAAAAGCAGGTGACGGTGGTAACGGAATCGCCAGTTTTCGCCGAGAAAAGTATGTCCCACGCGGTGGCCCTGATGGTGGCGATGGTGGTAAGGGCGGAGATGTCTATGTCATTGCAGAAGACAACACCAACACCTTAGTGGACTATCGTTATACCCGTCGTTATGACGCCATGCGCGGTGAAAACGGTCATAGTAAGAACTGTGCCGGTAAAGGTTCTGATGACATCTATTTGCCAGTCCCAATTGGTACGACTGTGGTCGATACCGAAACTGACGAAGTGTTGGGTGATTTGATTGAGCTTGGTCAAACTTTATTGATTGCCAAAGGTGGCGATGGTGGTTTGGGTAATACCCATTTCAAAAGCTCGACCAACCAAGCACCGCGTAAAGCTACGTCTGGTTTTGAAGGCGAGTTAAAAGTGCTTAAGTTTGAGCTAAAAGTTGTGGCTGATGTGGGTTTAATTGGTTTGCCTAATGCTGGTAAATCGACCTTTATCCGCCAAGTCTCTGCTGCTAGACCAAAAGTGGCCGATTATCCATTTACCACGTTAGTACCAAATTTAGGCGTGGTAGATATCGGTCGTCATCGCTCATTTGTCATGGCCGACATTCCAGGTTTAATCGAAGGCGCTTCAGAAGGCGCAGGACTTGGAATTCGCTTTTTAAAGCATGTCGCTCGTACGCGTCGTCTGTTACACTTGGTTGATGTAAAACCAATCGATGGCAGTGACCCAGTAGAAAACGCCCGTATCATTTTAAATGAGCTTGAGCGTTTTTCACCTGAATTGGCCAATTTGCCACAGATTTTAATCTTGAATAAAATCGATCAGGTTGCCGAAGAAGACCTAAATGAGCTTTGTACGCATATTGTGGCTGAGCTTGGTTGGACAGGTATTGTATTCCGTACCGCCACATTGACTGGCGAAGGCGTCGATGCCGTTAAATACCATTTAATGAATGAGATTGAGCGTGAGCGTGAGCGTGAAATCGAAGACCCTATTTTTGCTGAAGCACAAAAAGAGCGTTTTGAGCGCTTAGAAGCAGAAGTACGTCTGAATACCGAAGCACAGCGTGAAGCATATCGTGCAGCTCGCAGAGCGGCGCGTGAAGGCATTGACTTAAACGACGATGACCTAAATGACGACGACCTAGATGATGGCGTTGAAGTGGTTTACGTGCCTTAAGTTCACAAGTTTTAACGTTAGGTGCTTTAAGTTTACGTTCTTTAAATAGGTGTGCGCACAGTTTTTGATTTAATTCCCGTAATCACTTTACACTAGCAACAGGAGTTTATATGGCAGTTGACATAGAGAACACGACCGAAGAAGCAAGGTTTGTTAAGCAAGCTCGCAACTTTGATATTCAGCGCGTTATTGTCAAGATTGGCTCATCGTTATTAACCAATAATGGGCGAGGGCTTGATCGAACTGCCATCTACGAGTGGGCAAAGCAGATTGCCAAGCTGCATAAGCAAGGCGTCGAAGTGTTACTAGTATCTTCAGGTGCGGTTGCTGAAGGCGTGGTACGCATGAATCTTGATGAGCGTCCAAGGAAACTGGCGGCGCTACAAGCTTGTGCGTCTATCGGTCAGATGGGCTTGATTGAAACTTGGTGGTCAGCGCTGATTCAGCACGGTATTCAAAGCTCGCAGCTGTTACTGACTCATGATGATTTATCTAATCGTAGTCGATATTTGAATACCACGGGGGCGCTAACGCAATTATTAGAATGGCGCGTGCTGCCAGTGATTAATGAAAACGATACCATTACCATTGACGAGATTAAATTCGGGGATAATGACACCTTGGGCGCGATGGCAGCGGCGATGGTCAATGCCGATTTATATATTATCTTAACCGATCAAGAAGGTGTCTTTACCGATAATCCTCGTAATAATCCGAATGCTAAAATGATTCGCCAAGAGCGGGCGATGGCGGATTATTTATTTGATATCGCCGGTGATGGCGGCAAACTTGGTCGCGGTGGTATGCTGACCAAAATCCGTGCCGGTCGCTTAGCTGCGATGGGCGGTTGTCCGACGGTCATCGTGAGTGGCGCTATCGACGATGTTATTACTCGCGTGGTATCAGGTGAAGCTGTCGGTACGTTATTGACCACCAATGACGAAGATAAAATCATTGCACGTAAACAGTGGCTAGCGGCGCATTTGCGCATGTCAGGTTCTTTACTTGTCGATGCCGGCGCTGCAAAAGCGGTCGTTGAACATCACAAAAGCTTGCTACCGGTCGGTGTGGTAGAAGTCCGCGGCGATTTCGATGAAGGTGATGTGGTTGAGATTGTCCATCAAGATACGGGCGAGCGTATCGCTGTCGGTCAAGTGAACTTCTCATCGCGTGATGCCTGCCGTGTGGCTCGTGAGCGTACGGAGCAGTTTGATAGAATCCTTGGGAACAATGAAGAGCGCGTGGTCATGGTACACCGTGATAACTTAGCGCTGACCATGTAGACCGTTTAAGTTATTTACCCTATTTTACATGTAAGTACGATAAACATAAGCACGATATTATTGATTAAAGGCTAACAGCAAATGACGCTCTAAAAATCCTAGATATTGTTTAATGAAGGCTAATCTGATGCCTGTTAACCAATCATTTAGCATATTTGGGATTTTGTAATAGAGTGTCGCTATCTGAGCGTTTTAATATTCTTTTCTTTAACTTATTTTATCCAGCCTTGTTATTCATTTGATGAGTTATTCATTTGAATAACGATGGGGCTGTTTTGGAGATTTGTACATGAGTGCTTCAGACAATAATAACGCGCTAGAGCAGAATTTTGCGCCTTTAAAGAACGATAGATTGCTACGCGCCTTGCGCTTTGAGCCCATAGATACCACGCCTGTGTGGATGATGCGCCAAGCCGGTCGTTATTTACCAGAATATAAAGCCACCCGCGCTGAAGCTGGTGACTTTATGAGTCTATGTAAAGACACCGCGCGCGCTACCGAAGTCACTTTGCAGCCATTACGTCGTTATGACTTGGACGCTGCGATTTTATTTAGTGATATTTTAACCATTCCTGATGCGATGGGATTGGGCTTATACTTTGAAACCGGTGAAGGCCCAAAGTTTAAACACCCTATTCGTACGCAAGCAGATTTAGATAGATTGCCAGTACTCGATGTCAATGACTCGCTTGATTATGTCATGCGTGCGGTGACAAGTATTCGTAAAGCCTTAAACGGACAAGTGCCGTTGTTTGGTTTTTCTGGCAGTCCTTGGACACTAGCGACTTATATGATTGAAGGCGGTAGCTCAAAAGATTATCGCTATACCAAAGGTTTTTTATATAGCAATCCTGAGTTTTTACATCAATTATTGGATAAGTTGGCAACGTCAGTAATCGATTATCTAGATGCGCAAGTGGTTGCTGGGGCGCAAATATTACAGATATTTGATAGCTGGGGCGGGGCGCTTGGCCATCGTCAATTCGTCGATTTCTCACACGCTTATAATAAGCGCATTGTCGCTGAGCTAAAGGTACGTCACCCCGAAATACCAGTGGTATTGTTTACCAAAGGTGGCGGGTTATGGCTTGATGTGCAAGCCGATAGTGAAGCCGATGCCTTGGGTTTAGATTGGACAATGCCTATTGACCGTGCCCGTCAAGTCTTGACCGAAAGTCAGCGCCAGTTGACCAAGCACCATAAAAAGCTACAAAGTAGCAAAGCCATTCAGGGTAATTTAGATCCCGCGACTTTATATGGTTCGCCTGCGACTATCCGTGCTGAAGTCAATGCCATGCTAGATAGCGCTTATGCCAATGGTGAAAAAACAGGCTATGTGGCAAACTTAGGTCATGGTATTACCCAGTGGGTCGACCCTGATAATGCCAAAGTCTTTATCGATGCGGTACATGACTATAAGATTTAATATTTAATGTGGCTAGTTTTTTAAATTAGCTAACATTAAGAAGCGAGAACTTATTAAAAGCGATAAATTTAGACGCTATTAAATTTAGACGTTATTAGATTTAGACGTTATTAGATTTAGATCCTATAATGTTTATACTTAGGTGTAAACATTATAGCTATCTACCATTAATTGAGTAAGAAACTGCATAAAAGAAAAAGGGATATCTTATGATTTCAGCAGCGATTGTCGGCGGCACAGGCTATACAGGTATTGAGCTGATTCGCTTATTATCTGCCCATCCTGAAGTGTCTATTGATTTGCTAACCTCACGTAGCGAAGCTGGCACCCGAGCTGATGAGATATTTCCAAGCTTACGCGGCATCTCCGATATCGTTTTTAGCGATTTAGGTGATGAGACGCTAGCGACCTTGCAAAAATGCGATGTGGTATTCTTTGCGACCCCACATGGCGTGGCAATGAAGCAAGCAGAGGCATTAACGGCAGCGGGCGTAAAGGTCATTGATTTGGCCGCCGATTTTCGCTTGCAGTCATTAGCAGATTTTGAACACTGGTATCAGCAAGCCCACGCCTGTCCTGAATTATTAAAGACAGCCGTTTATGGTTTACCTGAAGTCAACCGTGAAAAACTTGCCGATGCTTTGGTGGTCGGTAACCCTGGCTGTTATCCAACCACAGCTATCTTGGGCTTAAAACCCATTATCGATGCGCAAAATAAGCAAGCCCAAAGACTGGTTGAATCACGTATCGTTATCGATGCGAAATCTGGCGTTTCGGGCGCGGGTCGTCAAGCAAAGCTTGCCCTTAACTATGCTGAAACCACAGACAATTTCAAAGCCTATAGCGTTGAAGGTCATCGGCATTTACCGGAGATTGAGCAGGGTGTTGCTCAGTTATTAGAGAGTCAATTTAGCCATCGTATCCGTTTTCTACCGCATCTTGTGCCGATGATACGCGGGATGCTCAGCTCTATTCATCTTGAGCTGACGGATGCAGGCGCTGCTATTGATTGGCAGCAAGCATTTGAGACAAGCTACGCTGCAGAACCCTTTGTGGATGTGATGCCAAAGGGTCTTTATCCTGATACGCGCAGTGTGCGTGCCAGTAATCGCCTACGTATTGGTATCCATCAAGACAATGCGCGTGCCGAGCTGACGGTGATTGTCGTGCAAGACAACTTGGTGAAAGGTGCGGCTGGGCAAGCGGTGCAAAATATGAATGTGATGTTTGGTTTCGATGAATCAATGGGCTTAAATTTTGCCCCTATCGTTCCTTAACAGATGTTTATCTATTATCAAATCCTTCATGTTTATGGCGCTAGGTATTGATTATAAATTCCGCTATAATAACCTGCCCTTACTGTTAAGAGATACTGTCTAAATGCGTTTGAAGAGTGTACTACGCCTTTGCCCACAGCCCGCACGTTTAGCGTGCCAAGACTCTATTTCTTATGATTTGGAGGGTAGTCTGCATCTCTCTTGCCCTGATTATCGCAATTGTTATGGTAGCAATACTGCGGCTATCAGTCGCCATGGTATCAGTAGAGATGGTATCAATAGCCATGGCATCAGTCAGTCACAGCAAGGTGCTTCTACCTTAGTATTGGCATTATTTGTGGTGGCGATATTGGTAACAGCAGTGGTTGGACTCTTATTTGGTCATAAGCTTGGCTATCAGCGCGGCTATTATTCGATGCAAACCGAAGCTAAGCAAGCAGTTATTACCAGTAAAGAGGCGACGCAAGAGCTAAAAGATTTACGTCTTAGCAGTAAAATCGCGACCAATGAAGCGGCTACCGCTAAGCAAGAGCTAGAAATAAGTTTGGCAAACCTAAAAGAGCTACGCGAAAATCAGCAAGAACTGACGGTTGAAAACAAACAAGTGGCGCAGCTTAATGAGATATATGCCGAAATCATTAGCGAACAAGGCGGTATGCCATTACAGATACTTGGCGCGAAAATTGAACCTTTACCTGAGAACGCTTTTGAATATGGCTTCGATATTGGTATGCTTGCCAGCGATGGTAAAGCCAAGCGCTTAAAACCAACGTTAACCTTGCTCAATGACGATGACTTTGTAGAAGTGCCATTAGAGCCAGCAAGTTATACCATTGAAGGAATCACGCGCATTCGCGGACGCTTTATGATGCCGTCAGGCTTTAAGCCGTTGCAGGTTAAGCTGAGCTTGCGCGCAGGTGGACAGGAAGTAGAGCAATTATACGATTGGAAGCTTGGCGACAAGGTCGATAATATGCCGCTGTCGTTATTAGACTTACCAGAGGTTGATGAAAGCCCGATTGAACCTTAATCTTTTAAGGTTTGATTGAGAGTTATTGTTTGCATCTTTTACTATTTTTATGTTGCTGTCTCCCATGGCTGACGCCTAATGACATATCAATATGTCGATATATCTGCCAATCTTTTTTAATCCTCCTTTATGTTGTTATAAACACACCTATTAATTTGTATTCTAATTATGATAAAACAAACCCTATTACAATCAACGCCCACCGTTGCGGATTGGCATTTCCCCAATATACCGACGCATTTTGCGCAAGATGGCGATCCTGAAGGTGAAACCACACCGCAAGCTGACGTATTAGTGGCAGAGCCAGAAGTGGCAAAACCACCGATGTATGCAGTGGTGATGTATAACGATAACTACACGCCGATGGAGTTTGTCGTTTATGTGCTGCAGTCAGAATTTCGTCATAGTATGGATTCAGCGGTTGAGATTATGTTGACCATTCATAATAGTAGCAAAGGTATTGCGGGTATTTACCCAAAAGACATAGCTGAAACCAAAGCCAAAAAAGTTAATAGCCTTGCGCACCGTGAAGGCTATCCTTTATTGACTCAAATAGAGCCGCATCAAGGCGAATAGTTTTTTAGCACGCTTCTGTGATAAGTTTTCTACATTTCCCCTATTTATATGACCTCTGTTTTTATGTCAATTAATGCTATCTTATTTATACCATTAGCTTTTACCCTTCAAAATACTTTCTAACCTAGAGCAATAGAGCAAGCCTGATGAGTTATTTAATGGTTTGCTCTAATATATCGACTCACTTTAAGTCTAATGCCTGCAAATTTAGTATCTCGCCAGTTATTATCTCTTTAATATGTCTAACCCTTTCATTTTAGACTTGATTTTCCTCTGATACAGCCCTATATATTAAAGTATACTCTTGTACACTTAATCTCAGTTTATCCCTCGTTTTTTTAAATCGTTTTAGTATTTTTAACTCTGTTATATTCAACAGCCAATCTCGAAAATATACGCTCACATTGCTTATTGCTTATTGCTTATTGCTTATGGTTTTTTGGCTGTATCAATGCTTCTAACAAGCTTGGTGGACACTTCGATACATTTTAATCAGCGTTAATAGATTGACTATCTTTAAGTATCATGTTGATATAAAGGTAAGCTGAAAATAATGTCTACGTCATGGAAGTCGGTATTGAATAACATTGAGTAAAGTCTCTTAATAAACCTAACATAGCCCTTGAACAATCCATCTATCGCCCTGATTTAGTTACTAACTCATTCATAAAGCTATCAATAATAAGATAGGTACAACCGTAGGAAGTCCTTATGTTAAGTCGTCATCTTGAAGTTTCTTTGCGTTTAGCAATGACGCTTGCGCGCCAAAAATCGCATGAGTATCTCACTGTTGAACATCTACTACTGGCATTATTAGAAAATACCAATGCTGCCAATACGTTGACTGCTTGCAATGCCAATGTCTCAACCTTGCGTAGCGAGCTTGAAGCTTATATCAATAAGCATACGCCAACGGTCGATGCTGAGACTGAGCAATCACCACAACCGACTCAAAGCTTTGATCGTATCCTGCAACGGGCTATTTTCCACGTGCAGTCTATCGGTGGTGGTCGTCTGGTTGAAGGGTCTGATATTTTGGTATCGATGTTTTCAGAGCATGATACTTACGCCGTTTATTTGCTCAAAAAGCAGGGCATCAGTCGCCTTGAGCTGACCCAGTATTTATCACACGGTCAAGATAAAGACGAGCCATCTGAGCCACGTGCTTCGATGACTGGTGAGCGCCGCAGTGCCTCAGAAAAAACCAGTAAAGACCCCTTGGTCGAATTTGCAACCAACTTAAACCAACGCGCCGCTGAAGGTAAAACCGATCCATTAATTGGCCGTGGCCCTGAAATTGAACGCGCAGCCCAAGTATTATGCCGTCGCCGTAAAAATAACCCGTTATTGGTGGGTGAACCGGGCGTGGGTAAAACCTCGATTGCAGAAGGTTTGGCGTGGTTGATTATCAATGATAAAGCACCGAAGCCACTCAACGGCTGCGTGATTTATAGTCTAGATATTGGCTCGTTAATCGCCGGTACTAAGTATCGCGGTGATTTTGAAAAACGCATGAAGTCGCTGCTTGATGCGCTAAAGAAAAAGCCCAATGCGATTTTGTTTATTGATGAGATTCATATGATTATTGGCGCAGGCTCGTCAATGAGTAGCAATATGGATGTGTCAAACTTAATCAAACCGGCACTTGCCAATGGCGAGCTGCGCTGTATTGGTTCAACGACCTTTACTGAATATCGTCAGGTGTTTGAAAAAGACCATGCACTGTCACGTCGTTTTCAAAAAATCGATGTGAAAGAGCCAAGTGTCGATGACAGTATCGATATCTTACGTGGGCTGAAGCCGCGCTATGAAGAGTTCCATAATGTCGAATATACCGATGAGGCCTTGGTAACTGCTGTTCAATTATCAGCCAAGCATATCCATGAGCGTTTTTTACCGGATAAAGCCATCGATGTCATCGATGAAGCTGGTGCGTATAAGCGTTTGGGTATCGTCCCTGATTTGGACGATATTGACGCCGAAGAAAGCTTTATCGCTGATTTAGAGCAAGATTTTGATGCGCAAATCGATGCCGATGAAGAAGGTTTTGAGGGCGTTGATGATGACAGTATTGATGAGACAGGCACGGTCAATGAGATGCAAGACGAAGCAAATGCTGCCAAAGCCAACGATAGAGCAAAAGCTGATGGGTCTAAAAAATCTAAGGGCAAACGTGCACCGATAAAAATTGATGTCGCCGATATTGAAGCTATCGTTGCCAAGCTTGCGCGTATTCCACCCAAATCCGTATCAAGCGATGATAAGAGTATTCTTCAGCATTTAGACCGTGACTTGAAGCACTTGGTGTTTGGGCAAGATGAAGCGATTGAAACCTTGGCCGATGCAATTAAATTATCGCGTGCCGGTCTTAAAGCACCCGATAAGCCAATTGGTTCATTTATGTTTGCTGGTCCTACCGGGGTTGGTAAAACAGAGGTCTCGCGTCAGCTAGCAAACTTATTGGGTGTCGAGTTGGTACGCTTTGATATGTCAGAGTATATGGAAGCGCATACCGCATCGCGTTTGATAGGTGCGCCTCCAGGTTATGTTGGCTATGATCAAGGCGGTTTGCTCACCGAAAAAATCAATCAGCATCCGCATTGCGTGTTATTGCTTGATGAAATCGAAAAGGCCCATCCAGATGTCTTTAACTTGTTATTGCAAGTGATGGATCATGGCACCTTGACCGATAACAATGGTCGCGTCGCTATCTTTAAGCAAGTGATTGTGATTATGACCACCAACGTTGGTGCCGATAGTATCAGTCGTTCTTCTATGGGCTTCACACAGCAAGACCATAGCCGCGATAATACCGAGGCGCTCAAACGTGTGTTTACGCCTGAGTTCCGTAACCGTCTTGATGCCATCATTCAATTTAATCCATTGGATACCTCTGTCGTCGTCTCTGTGGTCGATAAGTTCTTAGTTGAGCTACAAGTCCAGCTTGATGATAAACAAGTAACGCTAGAGATTGATGATGAAGTACGTGATTACTTAGCGGATAAAGGTTATGATCGCCTAATGGGTGCGCGTCCTATGCAGCGTCTGATTCAAGACGAGATTAAGAAACCATTGGCAAGCATGATTTTGTTTGGCGACTTGGTAAACGGTGGGGTTGTCCATCTGACCTTGGAGCCTGAGGACGCTAAAGATCAAGACGGCAATGCGGTTAAACTTGAGAAAGGGTCAGATAAAGGCTCCTCTGACAGTCGTATTATTCTAACGGTTGTTGAGACACATGAGCCGCATCCAGACTCTGAATCACTAGCCAGCTAGGTAGTTTTTGCTGTTAGTATCATAAAAATGGTTACTGCGTTATAAAAACGGTTACTGCGGTAGCCGTTTTTTTTATTGCTAATTATCACGTAGCAGCGCCAATATTTTGCTAATATCAGTGTTAGCGTATCCTGATAACAAATAAAAAAGGATTGATTATGACATTACTTGATGTACAAGCAACAAAGACAGAGGCACAAAAACAAGCGATTTTAGACAATGTACGCTTACCAGAAGACTGGAAAAACGCCTTAGCAGAAGAATTAACTTCTGACAATATGGATAACTTGCGCGCATTTTTAAAGGAAGCCTATCAATCAGACGATAGTATCTATCCACCAGCCCCTTTGATGTTTAATGCGTTAAATTTAACCCCTTTATCACAGGTTAAAGTCGTGATTTTAGGTCAAGATCCTTATCACGGACCAGGACAAGCAATGGGTTTATCATTTTCAGTGCCCAAAGCCATTCCAAAGCCACCTTCACTGAATAATTTATTGAAAGAGATGGCAAGTGACATAGGTATCGCGCCGTCAAAACATGGTGACCTGACCTACTGGGCACAGCAAGGCGTATTGTTATTAAATAGCTCATTGACCGTGAGAGAAGGGGAGCCAAACAGCCACCAAAATAAAGGTTGGGAGCAGTTTACCGATGCGGTCATTGATGTGGTCAATGAACAAACAGAGCATACGGTGTTTATATTGTGGGGTAGTAAAGCGCAGAAAAAAGGCAAATATATTAATACTGATAAACATCTGATTTTGACGGCTGTACATCCTTCACCGCTGGCTGCTAACCGTGGTGGATTTTTCGGTTCCAAGCCATTTTCTAAAACCAATGATTATCTACTACAGTATGGTCGAACGCCAATTGACTGGCAGCTGCCACAGTAGCTGTTGAAAATAATCGTCAAAAGTGGTTTTTAAAATAATAGTTCTATTAATATTCAAAATAATAGTTGTACTGATAAATGAAACATAGACAAACGATAAGCTTGCAGCCTTATCAATTAGCGAGCAGCCTGATATTGGCAAGTACCTTTTGGTTGATTGAAGATTTTAAGTGGATGCAAAAAGCCCTTAAGCTTGCCAAACAAGGTGCCGCGCGTGAAGAGGTGCCAGTAGGGGCGATACTGGTGCACAATCAGCAAGTAATTGGGCAAGGATTTAACGAGCCGATTGGACGCCATGATGCGACGGCTCATGCTGAAATTGTCGCTTTAAGAGATGCTGGCATGCGTTTAAACAACTATCGCTTGCCATTACAGACGACGTTATATGTGACTTTAGAGCCGTGTACCATGTGTATCGGGGCGCTGATTCATGCTCGAGTGGATAGACTTATTTATGCGGCAAGTGAGCCGAGGGCTGGCATGGTTGGCAGTCAAATGAACTTGGCTGCCCAGCCATTTTATAACCATAGTATTCAAGTACATAAAGGCTTGTGTAGTGAACATAGCAGTCAGATGCTAAAGGCTTTTTTTCGTGAGCGCCGCCAAGCGTTAAAAAATAGCAAGCGCTAAAAATAACAGTGAGCATAAACCATTAACAAGATATTATGCTCACTGCTAGTGATAGTAAGGTTTGTTTGCTATACTGTCGCCCTATTTGCTTACGAACAAGTTTATTGGCGTGCAAGCGTTTGATAAACCAGTGGAAATTTACGCCATTTGCCATTTTGTAAGCTGTACCGACGATTAAGTGACTGTTATGACTGCTTTTACATCCAATACTAATGATAATAATAGCGACATTTCGTCATTGCGCTATCCGGTTATCTGTATTGATGGTCCAAGTGGGGCGGGTAAAGGCACGGTTACGTGGCGCTTAGCACAAACGTTAGGGTATCAGCTGCTAGATTCAGGGGCGTTATATCGCATTGTTGGTCTAAAGGCATTTGAAGCCGGTTTGCTCAATGTAGGTGGCGAGCAAAGTATCGATGAGGCGGCGCTATTAGCATTGACTCAAAGCTTGCAAATAGTTTTTGAGCCTAATAGCGATTCAGGACGCGTGGATATCATTGTTAATGGTACTAAGATTGGCGAGCAAGTACGCAATGAAACTGTCGGTGGTTATGCTTCACGAGTCGCAGTTTATCCAAAGGTACGTCAAGCCTTGCTTAAATTGCAACAAGATATGGCGACCCAATCAGGATTGGTTGCCGATGGTCGTGATATGGGCACCGTGGTTTTCCCAGATGCCGATGTTAAGGTCTATCTGACGGCAAGTGCCAAAGCTCGTGCAGAACGCCGCGTGGCACAGCTTTTACAAGCGGGACAAACTGCCGATTTTGAAGCGATTCTTGCGACGATTAAAGCGCGTGATGATCGTGATGAAAACCGTGCAACGGCACCGTCAAAACCTGCAGAAGACGCGCTGGTTTTAGATAGTTCTAACCTAGACGCTGATGCGGTTTATGAGCTTGTAAAAAAACATTGCCAAGATCAAGGTATTTGCTTTAATCGTTAATAAAAACAACATATTAAGTACTAAAAAGTTTCCTATGGCTTTCATTTTAGTATAAAATTATATAAGTATAAGTATAAGTATAAGTATAAGTATAAGTATAAGTATAAGTAAGACAGTTGTTGCTAATGAGTTCGCTTAAAAATCGCTTATTAGCAACAAAGGTTTTTTTATATGACTATATAAGATATAAAACCAGTATTTCGTTTTATACAGTCATAAATTTGATCCGTACTGTGCTGGACAGGATACGGCTATACAAAGGTAGACATAATGGAATCATTTGCTGAACTATTTGAAGCGAGCATCGAAGAAACAGGTCTTGATATCGAGCGTGGCTCGGTTATCACAGGTACTGTTGTGGCCATCGATAGCGATTGGATCACAGTAGATACTGGTCTTAAATCTGAAGGTATCGTCGCTCGTGAAGAGTTTTTAAGCGAAGAAGGCGAACTTGAAGTTGAAGTTGGCGATAGTGTCGATGTTGTGGTTGAAGCGGTTGATAACGGTATGGGTCAAACCTTACTGTCACGTGAAAAAGCCAAACGCGTTGAGACTTGGAATTTCCTTGAGAAAATCTCTGACAATGATGAGATCGTTAAAGGTATTATTTCTAGCAAAGTAAAAGGCGGCTTTACCGTTGATATCGGTTCAGTTCGCGCGTTCCTACCAGGTTCATTGGTAGACGTCCGTCCGATTCGTGATACTACGCATCTAGAAGGCAAAGAGCTAGAATTTAAAGTTATCAAACTTGATCAAAAACGTAACAACGTTGTGGTAAGTCGCCGCGCTGTTATGGAAGCTGAAAACTCAGCTGAGCGTGAAGAGCTATTGAACAAGCTTGAAGAAGGTATCGAGATCGAAGGTATCGTTAAGAACCTAACTGATTACGGTGCATTCGTTGACCTTGGTGGTATTGATGGTCTATTGCACATCACTGACATGGCATGGCGCCGTATCAAGCATCCATCTGAGGTGGTTGAAGTTGGTCAAGACCTAAAAGTTAAAGTACTTAAGTTTGACCGTGAGCGCAATCGCGTAAGCCTAGGTCTAAAACAACTTGGTACTGATCCTTGGGATAACGTTGGCGGCACTTACCCAGTCGGTAGTGTGGTTAAAGCACGCGTGACTAACCTAACTGATTATGGTTGTTTCGCTGAAATTTCTGAAGGTATTGAAGGTCTAGTACACGTATCAGAAATGGATCACACCAACAAAAACATCCATCCATCGAAAGTTGTTCAAGTGGGTGATGAAGTTGAAGTGATGATTCTTGATATCGATGAAGAACGTCGTCGTATCAGCTTAGGTATCAAACAAACTCTAGCCAATCCATGGGATGAGTTTGATAAGAAACATGAGCGCGGTGATAAAATCACTGGTACGATCAAATCTATCACTGACTTCGGTATCTTTATCGGTCTAGACGGTGGTATCGATGGTCTTGTACATCTATCTGATATCTCTTGGAACGAAACTGGCGAAGAAGCTATCCGTAACTACAACAAAGGCGACACCGTTGAAGCAATGGTATTGTCTGTAGATTCAGAAGCCAACCGTATCAGCCTAGGCGTGAAGCAGTTAAGCTCTGATCCATTCAACGAATACCTAGTCAACAATGACCGCGGTGCTATCGTTAATGGTAAAGTAAAAGAAGTAGACGCTAAAGGTGCTACTATTGAGCTTGCTGACGAAGTTGAAGCGTATCTACGTGCCTCTGAGATTCAACGTGACCGCGTTGAAGATGCGACTAAGCATCTAACTGTTGGTGATGACGTTGAAGCTAAAATCATCAGTGTTGATCGTAAAACTCGTAACATCAGCTTGTCAATCAAAGCGAAAGACGAAGCTGAAGAGCGTCAAGCGATTAAAGAGCTAAGCAGCACTAGCACGACTAGTACTACTGCCGGTTCTGATGCACAGCCAAAAACTATTGGTGACTTGATCAAAGAACAAATGCAGTAAGCTGTATATTGTTGATATAATTAGTATATAAAAAGAAAGCGACTCCGGTCGCTTTTTTTTGTGATTAAATTTGGGTATGAAGCAAATGCTTAACGATTTCCTGTAAAAGGGGAAACTCTTATTTCCATTTGCGCCAATATCCGCTATCATTTGCAACATTGAGTAACGAGGTGTGAACGTAAACCTAAATAGTCATAAAATGACAATTTACCTCACAACCATCTTATCCATTAATCAATAAGGCCAGTGTGATAATGCAGCAAGCAATTAACAAGTCCGAATTTATTAGTAATCTGAGTGCGAATTGTGACAACATGACAGATACCGTTGTCGATGATGCAGTACGCGAAATATTAAATTTGATGACCGATACTTTAGCCAACGACGGCCGAGTAGAGGTGCGCGGCTTTGGTAGTTTTTGTCTCCATCATCGCCGTGCACGTATGGGACGTAACCCTAAAACAGGCGAAAGTGTACCAGTACCTGCCAAAGCCATTCCACATTTTAAACCTGGCAAAGCACTACGTGAAGCCGTCAATGATAAAGTAGCCCACGGTTAAGAACATAAGCAGAATAGTAAGACGTTTAATTTTATAATTATTAAAGTTGCTGATTACTAAGGCGTCTTACTATTAAAGCTGTTTCTGATTAAAGAATCTTACTATTAACGATTTTTATCATTAAACCAAAACGAATAAGCTAAGAGATATAAAACCATTCTTTTTATATAAGAGGCTAGATATTGAAAACCTTTACTAGCAGTCGCTATGGCTGCGTTATTTGCTAAACTGTTCATACTATTCAACACACAAGGATACGTCTGATGCGCATTTTACTGCTGGTATTACTGTTTTTGAGCTTTGCTTATTCGCTAGGTTTAGTATTAGCCAATAATACTGAAGTTGGGGTGAACTTATTATTTTCCCAAGCACCGACGATGAACCTGGGCTTATTGTTGATTCTATGCCTGATACTCGGCATCATCATTGGTATGCTACTAGCTTTGCTTATGTTCCGTGTGCTACAAAATAAGTGGGAAATCTCACGTCTACAAAAATTAAATGCCAATCTGCAAGAGCAGGTGACACAAGCCAATATTGTTATTGACCGTCAAGCGAATGCGCCGTCGGTAGAAGAAGCGGTCTATGGTACGACAGCGACCAATGTACAAGATGGTAGCGTCAGCGATGTAGATGATGGTGCAATGTTAACCAAGCAAAAGCGCGACTATTAGTCGGTCAGATGACCATTCTATTTCTAATAGCTCTATATACAATCATTTGATAAACCCGATAGAAAGTGGCACAACTATGAATAACGCAAATACCTCTCCCGTCGTCGTTGCTTTAGATAACATGACGAGAGATGCCTCGTTAGCACTGGCTGACCAATTAGATCCGGCGTTATGTCGCTTAAAAGTAGGTAAAGAGCTGTTTACCCGCTGTGGTCCTGAGATAGTTAAGGCGCTACATCAGCGTGATTTTGAGGTGTTTTTGGACTTGAAATTCCATGACATTCCTAATACTACGGCACAAGCGGTATTGGCGGCAGCTGAGCTTGGCGTATGGATGGTCAACGTTCATGCAAGCGCGGGCTTAGAGGCGATGTCATTAGCCAAACAACGCTTGTTAGATGGTAATTTTGAAACCCTGCTAATAGCTGTTACCGTACTGACCTCTATGGACAATCAAGCATTGATGCAAACGGGCATCACGGACGGCTTAGATGTACAAGTAAGCCGCTTAGCACAATTGACTAAGCAAGCAGGTCTTGATGGCGTGGTATGTTCAGCACAAGAAGCCAAAACGCTTAAGCAGCTATGTGGTCAAGATTTCAAGCTGATTACTCCGGGTATCCGCCTGTTAGACGACAATGCCGATGATCAAAAACGCATTTGCACGCCGAGACAAGCGTTAAATGATGGTTCTGATTATTTGGTAATTGGGCGCTCCATTACCCAAGCAGCAGATCCTGCGGCTAAATTACAAACGATACTTCAAAATATCTGATTATAGATAGAGCGTCTAAAATTTTATAATCTGCTTAGAGGTTTTTAGCAGCATAACTATGAAAAGACAGCCTAACACGCTGTCTTTTTTACTTTTTGCCAGTCATGAAAAAAGTGCTAGACTGATTAAATTTATGTTGATAGTAAGCCTAAATATAGACAGTTTTTTATCTTTAAGTTTTTGCAAATGGCATGATGGGACAATAGTAAAACCTATGAAATTACAGATTTTAAGTGACTTACATATTGACAGCTATGCTCGTCAGTCGCATCCGATGGGGCATATCCCGAAAACGGACGCAGACATCGTGCTAGTAGCTGGAGATACGGCAAATAGTGATAGTGGTATGCCGTGGCTGCAAGAGCAAGCAGCGCGCTTACAAGTGCCATTAATTACCATCTCCGGCAATCATGAGTACTTCAACGAAGATGTGCTGCATTTTGATAAGAAGCTTGCGACTTGGGATGATTATAATAGTGAATTAAAGCAAGGCGTGCGCGTGTTACAGTGTCAGCATATCGATATTGGCAAGGTGCGAATTTTAGGCTGTACGCTATGGACGGATTATCAGTATCAAGCTAACGAAGATACCATGGCAGCGGCTAGGCGTTTTATGCGTGATTATAAGCAAATTTATGCCGGTAGCGAGCTGTTTTCACCTGAAGTATCAATGCAAATCCATGCTGAGCAGCGCCAATGGCTACAGCAAGCATTAATAACTGCTAAAGCACTGGGTAAAAAAACTGTGGTGATGAGCCATCATAGTATCAGCCCGTTATCCGTGTCTGAGAAATATGCTGAGCTGCCAAGTAATGCCGCTTTCGTCAGTGATTTATCGAGCTGGATGTATGAGGATTGGGCGCCCACGCTTTGGGTGCATGGCCATACCCATGAAGCCTTTGATTATCAAATCAATAAGACGCGAGTCATCGTTAATCCGCGTGCCTATCCGAATGAGGTAAGTAGTACTGAATTGGCATTTGCTTGGGACAAGGTGATTGAGATTTGATAAATCGTTTTCACTAAACGCTTCTACTGATATTTATAAGGATAAGCTATCTCAAAAAGCGAAAGAGGACTCCAAACGACATTAGGGTGGAGGTAAATTTCGCATAAGTTATTAACCTTGTTGGTTTTGAATGTACTGCTTAATAACCTCTAATGGCGCACCACCACATGACCCTGCAAAATATGAGCGTGACCAAAGTACAGGCTTTAGATAAGCAGCTCTTAAATCAATGAAATCACCTCTCATGCGTCTACTGGTGACTGACTTCAAGTTATTAACCAATTTGCTTATCTGCACTGTTGGTGGGTACTGAATCAGCATGTGCATATGGTCGGCCTCACCCTTACACTCTTTTAACTCAGCATCAAAGCTCCTACAGACCTCGGCGGCATACTCACTAAATTGTTTATGATGCACCTCGCCTAACAGCTTCTTTCGATACTTAGTGATAAAAACCAAATGAACATGAAGATTAAAGGCGGCATGGCGGTTTTTATATATCTCACTCATTGTAATTAATACCCTAAAGTGCTAATGTTGTATGTATTATACCAAATACACACTCATTTAGAAAGTAGTCAGAAATGAAAATCAACAAGGCGTATAAATTTAGGCTTGAGCCTAACGTAGAGCAACAGGTTATTTTAAATAACCTTGTCGGCTCTGCGCGTTTTGTTTGGAATCAAATGCTAGCAATGTCATTCGAGATGTTTGCCAACAATGAGTTTATTAATGCAACCAACTTGGTTAATAAAATCATGGATCTAAAGAACAATCCTGATTTTGAGTTCTTAAAAAGCCACTCAAATGCGGTGTCTTTACAACAAAAAGTTCGTGACTTGGCATCGGCTTGGTCACGCTTTTTTGATCCGAAAGTTCATGCCAGGTTAAAAGAAAATAAGAAAGCCTAAATTCTTTAAATTGGCTGATGGCACAGAGATTCAACTACGCCCACTAATGCCAAGATTTAAGCGCAAATCCGATGGCTGTGATTCAATCCGCTTGGTTCAATTTGATAAATATTGCCGCGTCGATGGCAATCGAGTCAAACTACCGAATGGTATTGGTTTGGTGAAGTTTAGAAAGTCGCAAGATATCATCGGCACCATTAAAAACGTCACCATCAGCAAGAAATCAGGGCACTGGTACGTGTCTTTTGGTACGGAGCGAGAATTGGATCAAAACCCAATTCACCCCTCTAGAACCGCCATCGGCATTGATTTAGGCATCACCAGACTCATCAGTACCTCAGACGGTCAGTACATTAAACCCAAAAATAGCTTTAAATCCAATCAAGTCAAACTGGCAAAGTTGCAACGGCAGTTGAGTCGTAAGGTTTTATTTAGCCAAAACTGGCAAAAACAAAACCGTAAGATTCAAAAACTTCATCATCATATCGCCAATATTCGCCACGATTACTTGCATAAAATCACCACCAACATCAGCAAAAACCACGCCATGATTGTTGTTGAGGATTTGAAAGTAGTCAATATGTCGAAGTCAGCTAGCGGCTCTGCCGTTCAGCATGGGCGCAATGTCAAAGCTAAGTCAGGATTGAATAAGTTGATCTTAGATCAAGGCTGGGGCATGATGGTTGATATGCTTGAGTATAAGCAGCACTGGCAAGGCGGATTACTTATAAAAATTAATCCACGATATACCAGCCAGACCTGCTTTGAATGCAAGCATATCGCCAAAGAGAATCGACAAACTCAGGCCAAGTTCGAGTGCGTCAAATGCAGGTATGTTGCGAACGCTGATTTTAATGCGGCTCGCAATATATTAGCGGCAGGACATGCCGTTTTGTCTGCGGAGGGAGGATGCGGTAAAGGTCGCCCGATGAAACAGAAAACTTGTGGCCTTCGTGAGAAAGCCACCTAAGAGCATTTGCTTTTAGAATCCCACACTTGAGCTTGGCGAAAGTGGCGGGAGTATGTCAAATTGCAACTGAACTTATATTTTGTTCATTGGTGTCAAAAAATCTGCTACGCTTGCTATCATGAGTAAACTGCCTAATAACACCCTATCAAAACTATCCGCTGCGCAGCGTGCGAGTCACACGCCAAGTGCACCAGCGCCCTCGCACTTACCTGACAGTATGATGTCTTCGGTCGGCTTACTGCCTACGGATAAACGGCTGATTTTATTTACCAGACATTCTTTACGTGAGCGCTCTGACGGTAATGGTTTTGCCAGTTATCAGTTGCCGCTGACCCAAAAAGGTCGCGTCTTAGCGAAGTCTTGGGGGCGCTGGTTGGCAGGACATCTGCCATATTCGCTCGATGTCGATAGTATCTCAAGCCCGATTGGGCGTTGTATCGATACCGCGCAGCTGATGCAAGCAGGCGCGGGGCTACAACGTGATATCTCGCATCAATCATTATTGGTTGAGCCCGGTAGTCTGGTGACTGAACCTGAGATTGCCACTCCCATATTTAAAGAAATTGGCGTGCTCAATTTTATCAATCGCTTTTTACAAGGCAATCTTGAAGGTACCAAAAACGCCTATCAAGGTGGGCTTGATCTTTTATCACTGTTTTACCAAAATCAGCCTGAGCATGGGCATTTAATGCTTGCCGTCAGTCATGATACCTTGCTGTCAGCGTTTTTGGCGGTGATGTTTGATGTGACTGAGATTGATTGGAATGATTGGCCAAAGATGATGGAAGGGGTGTTCTTGTGGTTTGATGATAAGCCATTTGAGCAGGCCAGTGCTTATTTCGTCTGGCGCGGTGAAGTTTATGTGCGCCCGATTCATACTTTGCTTGACAGTTACCGTGCGGCCGGCTTTCATCCTAATAAATTGCTATTGCCACCAGAAGTAAAATGACCTAAATATTTTTTGCTAAACATCATTTTCTAAAACTGTTAAACACTTTTAAGCAGTTATAAATGATAAATAAAGTGATAAATAAACAGGCATAAAAAAACCTTGCCCCAGTATTAGAACTGGTAACAAGGTTTTAGTCATCACACGATAAAAGTGCAATGCGGTCTAAACGCAACCAATCTTAAGCTTGTAAGCCTTTGATGGTTTTGTTTAGGCGGCTCTTACGACGAGCAGCTTTATTCTTATGAATAATACCTTTGTCAGCCATACGATCAAGAACCGGTACCGCTTTTTTGTAAGCTTCGGTAGCCGCGTCATAATCTTTAGCAGCGATAGCCGCGTCAACACGTTTTAGATAAGTACGAACCATAGAGCGTTGTGACGCAGAGTTCTGACGACGTTTGGTGTTTTGACGGGCGCGTTTACGAGCTTGTGCAGTATTAGCCACGCGTATCTCCTTGATAAAGACAGATAAAAATATGAATGTTGATTGCAATAATAATGGGTTTAACAATCATCGGTGACGAGCAGCCTCTCGCCAAACATGATGTCGATGTCTGATATTAGAGTACCTATCTGTTATTAAAGGCACCTAAATTAGTAATAGATCATCGCAAGCGCCAGAACTGTTTGGAATAATTAAACAGCGTTGACGTGTAAAGCCGGTTATCTTAGCAAATTATTGCGCTTAGAACAATATATTTGATGATTAATGCGTAAAGAAGTTATGCTAGCACACGGATTGCTGGTTTTTAGGGTGGTTAATACGCGTTTTATTAAGCAAACGAGCAAAATATCTAGCAAAAGTGGCAGCTTAAAACGGCTGATTGGTGCAATCAATTTGATGGCGGATAAAATCTCTTACAATAAATTGTGTAGAATAGCGTCAGTTATCTCTGAATTTAGGTATGATACCTATGATACAAAGGGCAAAGACGTTAGTGAAAAGCGTTGATGATAAGCGTTTACCCCTCATCTTTCTTCTTATTATACATATTCCAACATTATATAAATGGATAGGCTATGCAGCGAAAAGCAATTGTGATTGGCGCAACAGGATTGGTCGGGCAGCATCTTGTTAAGCAGCTTAGTGAGCTTTATGACACGTTAATTGTGATTGCACGGCGTCCGCCTCGCTATATCAATGCCAGCATGCGCTTTTATCAGGTCAATGATTTTGATAACTTGGCTGAAATATTTGCCAGCGTTGGCGCTGATAATAAGACAGATGCTTTTAGCTGCCTTGGTACCACCAAAAAGCAAGCGGGGAGTGATGAAGCTTTTCGAAAAATCGACCATGATTATAATGTCAATTTTGCCAAACTCTGCCAAGAAAAAGGCGTTGAAAACTTCTTTTTATTATCCTCAATGAATGCGGACATCGACAGTCGCTTTTTATACAATCGGGTCAAAGCGGAAACTGAGCAGTCTATTATGGCGCTAGGTTTTAAGCAGCTGGTGATTCTGCGTCCTTCTTTATTGCTGGGCAAGCATAAAGGTCGCCCGCTTGAAAGTATTGGTCAAAAAGCGTTTAAACTTATCTCACCTTTGGTCTCAGAGTCATTATCACTGCATCCTATTTCTGCAAAGCGCGTTGCTAGTGCGATGGCAATGAGTGCACATGATGTCTATCAGCGTAATAAATACCGTAATGAGCCTGCGATTCAAACCACAGATATCATCGAAAATAAGCAGATGCTAGCGATGACTAAAGTTAAAAAATAGCCTAAGCATTAAATTAAAAACACTTAAAATTAAAACTCAGTCATAAATGATTTAACATAAATAATTTAATCATACACAACAAGGAGCGTCAGACATGTCAGAATCGACCATGAATAAAGAGAACTTTGTGACTTGTGATTTATTGGATGCCAATCCTGAATCACAGGTATGTTTGCCTAATATCGAAGGCAAGTCTTTTTATAGCTTTGGTGGCAAAGACAGATTTTGCGGTGAAATCGTGACGGTGAAATGCTTTGAAGACAATAGCCGCGTAAAATCGTTATTAAACAGCGATGGCAAAGATAAAGACGGTAATGGCAAAGTATTGGTCGTTGACGGCGGTGGTTCGATGCGTTGCGCGTTGCTCGGCGATATGATTGCGCAATCAGCGATTGATAATGGCTGGGCAGGGGTTGTGGTTTATGGCTGCGTGCGTGATGTTGATGATATGGCAGCAATGGACATCGGTGTTATGGCGCTCGGCTGTATCCCGCGTAAATCAAACCGCCGTGACGAAGGTCAAACCGATCTTGAAATCAGCTTTGGTGATTTAACGTTAAATTCTGGTATGTTTGTCTACGCAGACAATAACGGCATTATCGCTAGCGACAAACCATTAATTTAAAAACAGCTTATAATTTAAAAACAGCTTAATGCATATCACTCAAAAACCTCAGCTTAACCGTTGAGGTTTTTACATTTACTCATCCTGTCTTTATATACGAATATAAGTTTTATCAACTATTTGGCTATTGGTTTTTTCATAAGAATGCTAAGTGACAAACCGTTACGGCATAAATTTTGGTAATTGCTGAAATATTCGTATAATAGCTTTCTGACTCTTAACGTTGACCCTATTCTTTATGCCTATCACTGCTTTGACTGACGCCTTTGAACCGATTAACCAGCAGTTGTTTCCTATCCAGAATGCCCAGCGCCGTTGGCTGGCACCTGTGCATGGGGCTGTCAGTAGTTTGTGGCTGGCAAGTCTGGTGCAAACATCGCTATGGAATGTTGCCGACCGTCTAAAGGTTGTGGTAACGCGTGACCAAAACCAGCTTAATCAGACAGAGACAGAGTTGGCATTTTGCGGCGTCGATGCTTATGTATTCCCTGATTGGGAGACATTGACCTATGATGAGCTGTCACCGCATCAAGATATCGTCAGCGAACGTATCAATCTATTAACCGATATGCCAACGTCAGGCGTGCTGCTCATCTCGGTACAGGCATTGATGCATCGGGTCGCACCGCCAAGCTGGCTGATAGGGCAGCATTTTGATTTGAGTGTTGGTGATAGATTCGATATCAATACCCAACGTGGCTTATTGGCAAAGGCCGGTTACCGTGCGGTTGAGAACGTCTTTGAGCCGGGCGAATTTGCCGTACGCGGTAGCATCATTGATATCTTTGCCATGGGGCAGCCGTTTCCGCTACGTCTGGATTTGTTTGATGATGAAATTGAAACCATTCGCTTCTTTAATCCGCAGACCCAGCGCACATTGACCGTTGATGACCTCAAAACGATGATGAGTGGCAACGATAGCAGCATGGGTAAAGAGTCATTGTCGCTACTGCATAAACTGCCAGATATCTCAAAGCCCATTGAGCAATTTCAAATACTACCCGCCAAAGAGTTTCCGCTTGATGAAGGGCGGGAGACGTTTCGCACCAACTTTGCCGCTATGTTCCCTAATACGAGCAGCCGTAAGTTTGAGCTGCATAAAGACGTCATGGCGGGTATCGCTAGTAGTGGACTTGAATATTATCAGCCGCTATTTTTTGACTTAAAGGATTGGGAAGCTGAGAGTAGTTTATTTGCTTACTTACCAAGCGATGCACTATTTATCACAGATGAGCTAATTAACGAAAAACAGGCAGATTATTGGTCACAGATTCAGCGCCGCTATGAAGAACGTCGTCATGATATTGATAAACCCATCGTCGCGCCTGAGTTGTTGTATTTATTATCAAATACTCTAAACGAGCACCTCAATCATTATCCGCGGGTGATTCTCAGTGCTCGTAATGAACTGGCTACCATGACCGATGTCGCTGCGATTGATAGCAGTGATTCATTATTAGAAGATGCGTCATTGTTAGCAGACAAATCATTGCTGCAAGTTGAAGGGCAGTCAGATTCACAGTCACAACTGTCGCTTGTGCCGAGTAAGCAACAAGGTTTGGTGACGTTAAGCGCGCAAGAGCCACCTCAATTGGCCGTGAACCATCAAAAAGCTGAGCCTCTTACCGAGCTGTTAGAGTTTTTAGCGCTGCAAGAACAAACGGCAACCCCAGTATTGATTGTCGCTGAAACAGCGGGTCGCCGTGAGATTCTCATCGAGCTGTTTAAAGGTAAAATTGATATCAAGGCTTATGATAGCTTTGAAGCATTTTTAGCAGCAGACAAATCAAAGAGCAATGGTAATAAGCTGCCGCAGGTTGGACTCACGGTTGCACCCATTGAGCGCGGGGTATATGTCCCTGAACGTTTGGTATTGATTAGTGAAACGCAATTATTTGGCCGGCAAGTGCTACAAACGCGTCGTCGCCGGCAAAGTGGGGTATCAGAAGAGTTCTTGGTTAAAAGCGTCACCGAAATCACCGAAGGCAGTCCAGTGGTGCATATCGAGCATGGTATTGGGCGTTACAATGGACTGATTACGCTAGATGTCGGCGATGGTGAACAAGAATTTATTCATTTGAAATATGCCGATGATGCCAGTATCTATGTACCGGTTGCCAATTTACAAATGATTAACCGTTATAGCGGCGGTGATCCTGCGCTTGCGCCATTGCATAAAATTGGCAGCGGAAAGTGGGATAAAGCCAAGCAAAAAGCGCTCGAGCAAATCCATGACGTGGCGGCTGAACTGCTTAATATGCAAGCACGGCGCGAAGCCAAAGTTGGTATTCATTTTAAAATAGATCCATCACAGTACGAGCTGTTTGCCAGTCAATTTGCTTTTGAAGAAACGCCCGATCAGGCCAATGCCATCCATGCGGTGATGGAAGACATGAGGCAAAACCAGCCAATGGATCGCCTTATCTGCGGTGACGTAGGTTTTGGTAAGACTGAGGTGGCCATGCGCGCGGCGTTTATCGCGGTCAGCGCCGGTTATCAAGTGGCAGTATTGGTGCCGACAACCTTGCTCGCAGGTCAGCATGAAGATAATTTCCGCGACCGTTTTGCTGATTGGCCAGTGCGTATCGAAACGCTATCGCGCTTCGGCGGCAAAAAGCACCAAGAAACAGTTCTCACAGACCTCGCAGCGGGCAAGGTTGATATCGTTATCGGCACGCATAAACTATTACAACCCGATGTGAAATTCTCTAATTTAGGCTTGATGATTGTTGATGAAGAGCATCGCTTTGGCGTGCGTCATAAAGAGCGTATCAAGGCGATTCAGACCGATGTGGATAGTATGTCAATGACTGCGACACCCATCCCTAGAACGCTCAATATGGCGCTCTCAGGTATGCGTGATATGTCTATTATTGCGACGCCACCTGCGCGCCGTTTGGCGATTAAGACCTTTGTCATGCAAAAAACTGATGCCTTAATGAAAGAGGCCATCTTGCGTGAGCTACTGCGCGGCGGACAAGTTTATCTATTGCATAATGATGTGGCGAGCATTGAACGCATGGCAGAAACCGTCCGTGAACTGGTGCCTGAAGCACGAGTAGGGGTCGCTCATGGACAAATGCAAGAGCGCCAACTTGAACAAGTGATGCAGCAGTTTTATCATAAAAAGTTCAACGTGCTAGTCTGTTCGACCATTATCGAAACCGGTATCGATGTACCCAATGCCAATACCATTATCATTGAGCGCGCCGATAAGTTTGGCTTGGCGCAATTGCATCAGCTGCGCGGTCGTGTTGGCCGTAGTCATCACCAGGCTTATTGTTATCTGCTAGTGCCTTCTATCAAAGGGCTTAAAGGCGATGCTAAGCGCCGATTACATGCGATTGAACGCGCTAACACACTGGGCGCAGGCTTTATGCTGGCAAGTGAGGATTTAGAGATTCGCGGTGCCGGTGAGATACTTGGTAAGCAGCAAAGTGGTAATATGCAGGCGATTGGCTTTAGCCTATATATGGATATGCTGGAGAGAGCAACTGAGGCGATTAAAGCGGGTAAAGAGCCTGATTTAAGCACACCATTGTCGCTGACCAGCGAGATTAATCTGCATAGCTCGGCGTTGATACCAGAAGAGTATCTACACGATGTACATCAGCGTTTGTTATTTTATAAGCGCATCAGTAATGCTGATGACAAAGAAGCTCTGACCGATATTCGTACCGAAATGATTGACCGTTTTGGCATATTACCTGAGCAAACCAAGCAGTTATTTGCCATCCACGGACTGCGTATACAAGCTGAGCCGCTAAAGATTAATAAGATTGATGCCAATAGTAATAGCATGACGTTAGAATTTGCACCTGATACGCCAGTCGACGCCTTAGCAATTATTAAGTTGATTCAGAGCAATGGGCAGCGCTATCGTATGAATGGTGCCTCTGGCATTCGTTATCAGGATGCCGATAAACTGGCAACACCGCAGCAGCGCGTCAGCGCAATTCAAGATCTGTTACGCTATTTTAGTGAGCATATGGTGGCAGAGTTAGCTTAGCTTCATTGATTTATATCTTTAAACTGAACAGATTCGCTAAATAATTTAAATAAGGTCAATGTTGCATTCTAAGACAATCAGTGATGGCGCTATTTTATCGGTTGGATAACTGATAAAATAGCGACACCCTATATTTAGCCTACTATTTTTTATAGCTCAATGTTTTTTAAGCGTATTATTTTTTAGTAAATTAAATTCTGCTTTTCTAGATTTCCATTCCTTTTATTTAAGCGTCATAACAAGAGAACCGTCATTATGTTCCAACTTCATCATAAACTTGCTGCTGATAGTTTTTTAGTGGGTGATTTCCCATTATCGACCTGTCGTTTAATCAATGATTGTCAGTTTCCTTGGTTGATATTGGTGCCGCGGGTATCAGGTATCAAAGAGTTATATGAGCTATCTGAGGCTGATCAAGCGCAGTTTTTGCGTGAATCGAGCTGGTTATCAAGCCAATTGGCCAAGACCTTCCAAGCCGATAAAATGAACGTGGCAGCACTCGGCAATCAAGTACCGCAGTTACATTTCCATCATATCGTTCGCTATCAAAACGACATGCAATGGCCAAATCCAGTATGGGGCGTGCCAGCCATTCCTTATACCAAAGAAGTATTGGCGCAGATGCAGCAGACATTAATGATGGCGCTACGTGGTCACCATCAAATGCCGTTTGATTGGCAAATGCAGTAAAACTTGAGCCGTAAAATTAAAATGAACTAATTATAATTTTGCATTTAAATGTTCTGTTCCAAACGATTTTTATCTAAATACATTTATTTAAACAAACTGTAAAGCCAGATTTAATGATGGTTTAAGTGGTTTTAACCATAAAGTATTTTACATTTGTCTGTTATTCATTATATTAGAGAGTGGGTTGGTTAAATGGATATAGCCAACTTATCTGCTCGTAGCCGTTTTTTGCGTATTAATCAGTATGATTTTTTTTGCCGCATTGCAAACGCTTCGAGGTAATTAATCTTAGATTGGAAGCTTTCAGTCTAAGATTTCACTCTATGTTAAGGATAACAGATGGCTACTTCCTCTATCGCACCTCCACTATTACGACCTTCTATGTTACTCATCTCTATTTGTACTGTCGCTCTCGGTTTGACTGGCTGTGAGACGGATTCAACTGAAAACTCCCCATCAGACAGCTCTGTCACATTAAATTATAGTGCTTCTACGGCAGCGACATCTACAAGAGCAATGCCGACAACACAATATCTCGTTGGTAGCGGTAAGGCGGATATAACCGGTGCTGCTGCCGAGACGGGCATGTTTGGTTATGCCTCTGGGCAGGTTGTGCAAGGTATCAACGACCGCTTATATTCTCATGCCTTTATTATAGGAGAGGATACGAATAGTCAAAATCAAGGTAAACGCGTCGTTTATGTATCAGCGGATATGGGCGCGATGTTTACGGCGGTAAAGCTTGAGGTCATCAAGCGCTTAAAGGCAGATTATGGCGAATTATATAGTGATGATAATGTCATGCTTACCGCCACTCATACCCATGTGGGCAATGCTGGCTACTCGCATCAACAGTTGTATCAAATTGCCAGTACCGATGACACCCTTTCAGGCTATAGCAGCCAAAACTTCAATGCTATTGTCAATGGGATTGTTACCTCGATTAAGCGTGCTCACGATACCTTGGCTCCCGGGACGCTATCTTTGGCGCAAGGCGAGCTAAAAGGTGCAACACTTAATCGCTCAGAGTTTGCCTATAACAATAATGCCGATGCAAAAGACTTTGATAGTAATGTTAATGAGACCATGACTCAGCTGCGCCTAAATGCTGCCGATGGCACGCCAGTAGGTCTGATTAATTGGTTTGCACTGCATCCAACCAGCTTTAGTAATCAGTTTATGCATCTCAGCGCTGATAATAAAGGCTTTGCCCAGCGCGGCGCTGAAAAGATTTTTGGTGGAAGCTCAGATAAGCCATTTGTTGCAGCTTTTGCCAATGCCGATGAGGGTGATGTATTAGCCGCAGGTGGTAATGCCAACTCAAAACCTGGCTATCAAGGCAGTGATAATGAGTGGGAAAACGTCAGGCGTGATGGACAACTGCAGCTTGATAAGGCGGTTGAGCTTTGGAATCAAGGTGTGCCCGTTGCTGGTCCAGTAGACGTACGCGCCCGTTGGGTTGATTTAAAGGGCTATCAAGTCGATGGTAAATTTACCAATGGCGCAGGCAATAAAGTCCTATGTATGCCAGCCCGCGGTTACTCGTTTGCTGCTGGCGGCGAAAATGGCCCATCGGACATACCGGGGATGTATGAGGGCATGACGCGAGAAAACTTCCGCATTAATGATGATATTAATAAAGTAGACCAATCTTTCCTAGGTAGTTTGACGCGCGGCGCCTTTGGTATTGTTTCAACCGTCAGCCAAGATGACTGTCAGGCTGAAAAACAAGTATTATTACCGACTGGCAGCTGGGGTTGGATTAATACTGAACAACCCGTTCAGCTCATGCGTATCGGCAATATCGCCATCGTTGCTATTCCTGGTGAACCGACGACCATGGTTGGACGACGGATGCGCGCCGCAGTGCTGGCGCAGCTAAAAGATACAGGCGTAGATACCGTTATCATTAATGGCTTGGCCAATAACTATAGCGGCTATTTGAGCACGCGTGAAGAGTTTGCCACCCAGCATTACGAAGGGGCATCTACTGAATATGGCCCTTATCAAACAGCTGCTTATATACAAGAATACATCCAACTGGCCGAAGCGCTACGGGATGGCATAGAGGTTTATGACAGTGCCACACCGCCTGATCGCTCAGGTAAATCATTTAATGAGCGTCCGGGTGTAGTATTTGATGATAAGCCTTTAAAACAAGATTGGGGACAAACGCTCACTCAGCCTAAAGCCAGTTATCAAAAAAGTCAGGTTGCTACGGCGGTATTCCGCGGTGCTCATCCTAAAAACAATCTACGGACCGAAGACAGTTTTTTAAAGGTGCAGCGTTTTGAGAATGGCCAGTGGGTCGATTATCTGAGTGATAGTGATTTTGAGACCACCTATACTTGGCAGCGTGAAGGGGCGGCTTATAGTAAAGCTATTATCGATTGGCGAATCAGTAATGATACTCCAACGGGTACGTATCGATTGACCCATCAAGGCGATTGGAAAAGTGGTTGGACGCGTAAAATAAAGCCTTACTCAGGCGTTTCTAATAGCTTTATCGTTCAGTAATAAATTTTATTATATTTTTATCAATTCACTTTCCACTTAATCTTTATATATAGAGAAGCCAGATAGCTATTATCTGGCTTTTTTGGCTTTATTTCTTGCTATGTATTCTTGTGTCTTTTAAGGATATTAATTTAAACCAGAGCAACCAAGCTTTAGATTTAAAGAGCTTTTTAGGCACATGAGCGATAAGTGGTATGCTTTTTCCTACCAGTGACCTAGGTGCTATGGGAATAAAGCAGTATAATGTATAGATTTACTATCTACTTATATTATCAGTGGTTTATAAAGATGAGCGTTAGTGATCGATCTTTTATCCCGAAATAGGGGCTGCTTAATAAGAGCTACCTAAACCTCAATGATAATATGAGCGTTATTTTAATGTTCATTAAAATTTCTGATGGTTTATCTTTAGGCGAATAGCGACCATGGCATTTTTAGAAACCTCAAGCGCAAAGATTCCGCTACAGGATGGTAATAGCAATGCCTATCGCTTTGACTATCCGGAAATCTACGTTTTAATACTGACGGTTATATTACTCGCTGTACATTTTAATTTTAGTCCAACCTCAATGGCGCTAGTGGTCATTGTCTGTCTGCCGAGCTTGATGCTTTTAATTTATAACTATCGTCGCCAAACCAGTTTTTGGACCTCGAACATTGTCATTATCTTATTATCGGCGGTCATCGGCTCGATACAGTTTTGCCCCATTATCTCGCTCAGCTTATCGGCGCTCATCGGCTTGCGAGTTATTCTTAGCAGTCCGGAAAACCATCTAAAACTCATAGCGGTTTCAGTAGTCACGGTCATTGTTTTTTATTATGTGAGTGTCACCTTAAGTAGCGCTCAGATAGATTGCCACGAAGGCTTGATTACCCCCGTTATCTTATTGGCCAGTATGCTGGTGCTATTGTGCCATTTTCGCCACGTTTATCATGACTATATAAACTATGAAGCACGAGCGCAGCAAGCGGTTGGGCGTCTCAATACCATGGTTTCTGTGATTAATAAGTTAACACGCTTTGTGCCGCTGCAAGTCTGGGAGCCAATTGTAAAATCTGACAGTCCCGTTAACGTCGATAATAAACGTGCCAAGCTGACGATTATGTTTTCAGATATTGTCGGCTTTACCGAACTGTCTGAGAGTTTGAGCGCAGACAATTTGGCTGATATCTTAAATACCTATATGCACTGTATGACGTTAATTGCCAATAAGCATGGCGCGGTATTGGATAAGTTTATTGGCGATGGTATGGTGTGTTTTTTTGGCGAACCAAACAGCCGCGGACCGCGTCAAGATGCACTAGACTGCGTGGCAATGGCGATAGATATGCGCCGTGAGATGCGCACCTTGCGGCAAAAATGGCGCTTGTTGGGCTTTGAGGGTTTGTATATTCGCATCGGTATTACCACGGGCTACTGTCATGTCGGTAACTTTGGTAGTAATAGCCGCCTAAGCTATACCCTCATTGGGAAAGAAGCCAACCTAGCGTCAAGGCTTGAGGCGGTCGCTGGCAAAGGAGAGATATTTATCAGTGACAGTACCTATGATTATATCTCGCATGATTACGACTGCGAATATGCTGGTGCTTTTCAGCTCAAAGGTTTTGATAAAAAAATAAACGCTTGGCAAGTACTTGATCCTGATGAGAATAAAGGTCAGTTGTCGAAGTGGGTTGACCACACCTTACCGGGCTTTAATTTGCATCTGAATTTTAGAGACATGCAAGACAATGATTATCAGGATATCAGAAATCGCTTAAATCTGGCGTTGGCGCGTATTGAAAAAGAAGAGCAGACGATAGCGCTTGAGATGTTAGAGGCAAGTAAGCAAGAAAACAATCCTCATTAATAAGCGCAGAATGAAATCGATTTGAGTAATTTGTAGAAATGAATGTTTATAACATGACGGTTAAATTTGCACGCAGGATTACTAGAAATAAAAAAAGCCAGTTATGATAAATAACTGGCTTTTTTAGTTTGCTGTCAGCGTGTTTTCAACTAAATGAGCTTGGATAATCAAGCTAAGTCATAAAACACTACAAGTATTTAATGGTTTTCTTTGGCATGATTTAGCGTGTACTTAGGAATCTCGATGGTTAAATCTTCATCATCAAGCATGACCTGACACGATAAGCGCGAATCAGGTTCCAAACCCCAAGCGCGGTCTAGTAAGTCGGCTTCGATGTCGTCCATCTCATCTAAGCTATTAAAACCTTTACGGACCACCACATGACAAGTCGTACAAGCTTTTGACATCTCGCAAGCATGCTCAATCTTGATGCCTTTTTCTAGCAGCGCTTTACATAAGTTGCTGCCTGCCTCTAGTTCGACTTCAGTACCTTCAGGGCAAATTTCATGATGGGGTAATATAGTAATTTTTGGCATAAGTTATTTGTCCGCTGCTAATCAATTAAAAAAATAAAAAAGGGTCAGCCTAGTTCAACTGCTAGGTAATTTTCTTAGGCGTATATATTATTAATGGTATCTGCTACCAATCTTGGGCACTGGTGCCTGCCATACTGGCTTTAACACTTTGATTCATAATGCGGGCAGCAAAGGCATCACTGTGGGGCTTTAACTTGGCTTGTTTGGCTTCGATAATGCCTAAATCATTAGTGTTAAGCGCACTTTGCAGGTCTTGCATGGTTTGGGTCAATGATTGCTGCTCTTCAGCTGACATTAATGCTGCAAACTCATTAAGCGCCGATTGTAGTGCCAATAATTCACGTTCAGCTTCTACTTTGGTCTCAATTAAAGAGCGCGCATTTTTATCTTCTTCAGCGTATTTAAAGCCTGCAATCAATAGCTGCTCTTTTTGCTCATCAGACAGACCATAAGATGGCACAATCTCGATTTTACTTTCAGTCTTAGTGGTGGTTTCTTGCGCACTGACGGTTAGCTGTCCATTGGCATCAATACTAAAGGTCACCTCAATACGTGCAAAGCCTGCTTTCATCGGTGGAATGCCGTATAGCTCAAAGCGTCCAAGTGAGCGGCAGTTATCGACCGTCTCACGCTCGCCTTGTACCACATGGATGACCATGCCGGTTTGACCATCTTGATAAGTGGTAAACACTTGGCGTTTTTTAACCGGAATAGGGGTGTTACGCGGAATCAGTACTTCAACCAACCCGCCCATGGTCTCTAGACCAAGCGATAAAGGTGTCACATCAAGCAATAACAAGCCATTGTCACTATCGCCATTGACCAATTGGTGTGCAGTCTGTGCTGCACCTAAAGCGACGACTTCATCTGGATTCAAGCGGCAAAGCGGCTCTTTAGCAAAAAAGTCTGCAACAACTTGCTGGACTGCAGGCATACGCGTAGAACCACCGACTAAAATCACTTCATCTAAATCAGCGGCAGATAACTTGGCATCACGCAGTACTTGCTCGCAGACGCTCAACGTACGGCGACTGACAGGCTCTGCAATCGTTATCAAATCTTTGCGACTTAAGACGCCTTGATACGATTGCTCATTGACCACAATGTCGATATCGACTTGTTCAGCATCCGTCAATGCTTGCTTATAGCGCTTAGCTTGTTGCGCAAGTATTGATTTGTCATGCAAGCTTACGTCTTTGGGGTCGATATTTAATTGCTTAATCAGCCAATTGGTCAGTAAGCGGTCAATATCATCACCGCCAAGCGCACTATTGCCGCCCGTGGCCAATACTTCAAATACGCCATCGCTTAACTTCAAAATAGACACATCAAAAGTACCACCACCCAAATCATAGATTAAGTAGTAGTTTTCAGTATCGTCATCGGTAGGTTGGTCGAGACCGTAAGCGACTGCCGCAGCGGTAGGCTCATTTAATAGGCGTAATACATTGATACCTGCCGCTTGCGCCGCATCTTTAGTGGCTTGACGCTGTGCTTCATCGAAATAGGCTGGCACAGTAATCACCGCACCCTGTATGCTTTCATCGGGCAAGGCACTTGCGGCACGTTGCTCTAGCGCTGCTAGGATACGCGCTGAAACCTCAACAGGAGATACTTCTCCTTGCGCCGTCACAAACGCTGGCATCGCATCTTTGCTGCCACTTAACTCATAAGGATGAGAGAATTTAATATCTGCTTGGCTACGACCCATAAAGCGCTTAGCCGAGATAATCGTATTTTTTGGATCATCTGCTAAGTGAGCAAGGGCATCATAGCCAACCACTGGATTACCTGAACTTGGATAGTAGACCACAGACGGTAACAAAGTATCTGTCGTTGTCGCTGCTTGCAAAACTTGCGCCTTGCCTGAGCGTACCACAGCGACCAGTGAGCGCGTGGTACCAAGGTCGATTCCTAGACCAAAACGATGCTGGTGAGGTTGGGCACTTTGATTGGGTTCGGCAATTTGCAATAAAGACATAAGAAAACTCAAGGATAAAATGAATAAGTGAAATGGAACAAAGGCAATATATGGGCGACTATCATTTAACCGCTGTACTATTAACTGCTATTAATAATCTAATTGCTATTAATAATCAAAAATAGTTAAACGTAGGCGTTTAAAAACATACGGACTTAGAAAGCCATGGTAAAAATGTTAGTTAAAAGGCAGTTAATATCTGCAATTATACGGGATAGCAGCAATCATTTTAACTATACCCTCATATAAACTTGTCACTCGTAAAGTTAAACAGTGCTACTTAGCATGAGGTTAAACGTATAAATCATCATCGTCTAAATGCTCAGCAGACGCGACTTCATCAAGTCCTGTGGTCACATCGGCATCTAACTTGACTAAGAATTTTAACTTTTGCGTGGCGTCAATCGCCGTTTGCCAGTCTTGGCTTTGATAAGCGGTGTTAAAACGCTCTGACTGTTTGGCTAAACGCTCAGTAATCTGCGGGTGCAGCTGTTGCAATGCTATCAGCTCTTTAGCTTCAATCGCCTCATCTAAGTCAATACGCATTTGCATGGCATCTTCTAAGAAGTCTAAATCGGCAATAGAATGCTCCAAATTTTGGGCTTGACCTGCGATATCTAACAAATAGCTGGCACGACTATCGGGCACACTTAGCGTTTGATAAGCTTGGTTAATAAGCGCTGATGCCTGCTCTGATTGTTGCTTAGCTTGCGCGCTATCTGCCGCATTTTTATCATTTGCTACCGATAAGTTATCCGGATGAAAGCGTTTTTGTAGCAGACGCAGCTGCTGATCAATATGCTCTTGATTGACCGCAAATTGTACAGGTTGTTCAAATAGGGCAAAGAAGTTATCAAACTGTGCTTCTGAGGTGATGTCTGTCATATCGTCTGCCTTCATTTCTATTTATTATTGTGAGGACTTTACTGTTTTGATGGTTGTTTTAAATACTTTTTTAATAACTCAGTATTTAAGCGCTAATCGCTTGAGTGTCAATCGTTTAGCGCACTCTCGTTTAAGTCTTTATACCGTAAACGATTCACCGCAGCCACATTCACCTTTTTGATTGGGGTTGGTGAATTTAAAGCCTTCATTTAGACCTTCTTTTTCATAATCCATCAATAAGCCATCTAAATAGACCAAACTTTTAGGGTCAATAAAAATATTAACGCCAAGGCTTTCATAACGGGTGTCATTTTCGTCAGGTGTGTCAACAAACTCTAAGACATAAGCCAAGCCTGAGCAACCCGCTGTGCGGATACCCACTCGAATGCCTTCACCTTTACCGCGATTGTCCAAAAAATCTCGAACATGCTGAGCGGCGCGTTCTGTCATTTCAATCATGCCAACTCCCATTGACTCTCAAAATCGATAATAATAATTCACGCAAAATGCTTATTTTGTATAGAGCTTAGTACGAATAAAGCGTTGCGAGTAATAACTTGCCAATAAAGCGTTAAAAAATAAATAAAAGGTGACAATTACATGAGCGTTATTGTCACCTTATTAGCGTTAGTAGCTTCTAACGTTACTGCTCATGGCTTTTACTAAAATACTGCTATTAAAGTATTGCTGCTAAAGCACTGCTACTAAAATATGGCTACTAACGCTCATTACATTAATAAGCGCATACGCTCTAAATTAGCTGGTTGCTTCTTCAGTTACCGCAGCAGCGCTATGTTTGCCTTTATAATCGCTAATCGCGGCTTTAATGGCGTCTTCTGCAAGTACAGAGCAATGCACTTTTACTGGTGGCAATGCCAATTCTTCAGCAATGTCCATATTTTTAATCTCGCCAGCTTGATCCAAGCTTTTGCCTTTTAGCCACTCGGTGACGAGTGAGCTTGACGCAATTGCTGAACCGCAGCCATAGGTTTTAAAGCGTGCATCTTCGATGATACCGTTATCATCGACTTGGATTTGTAGACGCATCACATCGCCACATGCTGGCGCACCGACCATACCTGTACCAACGTTTTTGGCGTTTTTGTCAAGATTGCCGACGTTGCGTGGGTTTTCGTAATGATCAATAACTTGGTCACTATAGGCCATGGGATTTTCTCCTAGTTAGATGATGAGTAAGCATTTAGACGATGAAACTGAATTAGTCACTTACTAACGCTAAATGGTTGTCTACTCATCGATAATTGGGGTCAAACATGTCGTTCATAAAACTGTATTTATAAAAACTGAATGTATGACTATCTAATTAATGGTTCAGCTAATGGTTATATTTGATAACCATTAGACGTTTTAACTATTAAAAGTTTTACTGGTAAATATTAATGCTCAGACCATTCTACCGAGTCTAAATCAACGCCTTCTTGATACATATCCCAAAGTGGTGATAGGGCACGTAGCTTATCAACCGCTTCATGCATTTGCTTGATAACTGTATCAATGTCTTCTTCAGTGGTATAACGACCAAAGCTAAAGCGGATTGAGCTATGCGCTAATTCATCTGGGCGACCAATAGCACGCAATACGTATGATGGCTCAAGCGTGGCTGAGGTACAGGCTGAACCTGATGATACCGCCAAGTCTTTTAGCGACATCATAAGCGACTCGCCTTCAACAAAGTTAAAGCTGATATTAACAATATTTGGCACACTGTTTTCTAAATCACCGTTTAGATAAATCTCTTCGATATCTTGTAGACCGTCCCACAGTTTTTGGCGTAGCTTTGCTGCGTGAGCATGGTCTTCTGCATAGCGCTCATTGGCTAAAGCAAATGCGGCACCGATACCAACGATTTGGTGCGTTGGCAACGTACCTGAACGCATACCGCGCTCATGACCACCGCCATGTTGTTCCGCTTTTAGACGAACACGTGGTTTACGACTGACGAATAATGCGCCGATACCTTTAGGACCGTAAGCTTTATGACCTGAGAAGCTCATTAAGTCAATTTTCATCTTTTCAAGATCGACCAATACTTTACCAACTGACTGGGCACCATCGACGTGGAAGATAACGCCCGCTTCGCGAGTGATTTCACCAATCGCTGCAACATCGGTAATCGTACCAAGCTCATTATTTACTATCATCAGTGATACTAAAATCGTATCGTCACGTAAAGCGGCTTTCACTTGCTCTGGTAAAATCAAACCGGTGCTTGGCTGCGGCTCAAGATAAGTAATCTCAAAGCCTTCTTGCTCAAGCTCACGGCAGGTATCTAAAACAGCTTTATGCTCAATTTTACTGGTAATAATATGCTTACCACGAGACTGATAAAAGTGTGCGGCGCCTTTAATAGCTAAGTTATCTGATTCTGTCGCACCCGAGGTAAAGACGATTTCGCGTGGGTCAGCATTAATTGCTTCAGCCACTTGCCCGCGAGCCGTTTCTACCGCTTCTTCCGCTTGCCAGCCATAGCCATGTGAACGTGATGCTGGGTTACCAAAGATGCCGTCTACTGTCAGGTATTCGCTCATCTTGGCAGCGACTGACTTAGCAACTGGCGTAGTGGCGGCATAATCTAAGTATATAAGGTTGTTATGTTGGCTCATGCTGGGTTTGCCTCGCTGGTCGATAGGGTAATAGTATTGATGTCTTTCATAGAAGTTTCTTTTGGAAAAGAGAGGTGCTGACGGTCTGAGACTGACTGCACGTGTTCCATGTCTAATAATTGCGCTAATGTTATATTTTTCAAGTACTGTTCAACATGATTAGATAGAGCGCACCACAAATCATGCGTTAGGCACATTGTACCACTTTGACAGTCGCCGCGTCCGCCGCACTGCATTGCATCCACAGATTCATCGACGGCAGAAATGATGCTCATCACATCAATCTCATCAAGTGGTTTGGCCAGATGATAGCCGCCTGCTGCACCGCGAATACTGGTGACTAAACCACGTTTACGCAGTTTGGAAAATAACTGTTCAAGATAAGAGATAGATATCGATTGCCGCTTAGCAATGTCTGATAAAGAGACGGCGCTCTCTTGTTGGCTGGTTTGCAATGCCAAATCAAGTAAAGCGGTCACGGCGTATCTGCCTCGAGTAGTCAAACGCATATATTATCTCCAAACCTTTTAAGGATAAATTTATTTAACAACGATCTTAGTCATGTCGTATTGTTAGAAGTGTGCTGCTAGCAATCATTTATGCCATCAATCATTTATAAAGCATAAGTGGTTTATTGGCAGCGAACTATTAATAGCTAATAGCATTTAATACTTAATAGAAGTGTCAATACTATTAAGGGAAATCATCTATCGACTAAGTGGTGTCTTGTCGCTATTAAACAGCAGATGGTTTACCCGATGTGTGCAACGATAGAGTCATTATAATCAATCCCGAGTAATTTAGTCAAGATTAAAGTGTGGTTGAATGGTGAGTGCAACTTATGACCATGATTGATAAAAACAATGACGCAGATATTAAAGGTAAATATGAAAGAGGAGTAGCGAGGAGAAAAAATGCGCAATAGCGTGTATATGACAAAAAGCGTTTAATAATGCTAAGTATTATTAAACGCTACATCGATGTGAAGCTATTATATTCTTAAAAAACGATTTGTATGAAATATCAGTATTTATAAGCGATCAGCGGCCGTGTATTGTTGTAAAGCTCATTCATTATCGAATTAGATTATCAAAAGTTAAGTCATTATAAAAAGAGCGATGATAGCGGCAATGGCGATAACAGCAGCGACTATGCTCGTAATAATAAAGGTCTGCTGTTTGCTTTGTAATTCTTTTACCGTGGTTTCAAGCTCACGGTTTTTGATGGTCAAAGTGGTGATTTGAGTTTGCTGTTCTTTAATACGTAGCTTATAGCTCTCTTTTTTATCGGCCTTTTCAGCTTCGGTAGGCTTGGGCTTGCTTTTGCCGCCCTTAATCTTTTTAATCACGCCTTGAATCAAACTACCAAGACCCAGCTGCATAATAAACTGCTTCACCAACTGCACTTGCACCGACTCCCCACGCATTTGTAGCTTTTCGGTGGTTTCGCTGTCGTGGGTGGTGATGGCATTAATCACTTGAATGCTATAAGCATTGATAACAACGTCAGGCTCAGTACGCCCGATAGGCAAGCGGTCGTCCAATAACACGCCTTTAGTACTAAAAGTAGCAAAAACTTCCACATGCGGTAAGTATAATCTTAGCGCGACGACAGTCTCTTGCTTGGCAAGCGGATAAGCGGCTTTACGGAGCTCTGGGTCTAAGCGTAACAGCAGGGTCAGCGCCGACTCGATAAACACCAATATGATATTAAGCAGAGAGTGAGACAACGTAGAACGCTTCATGTAGATAATCCGTTTTTATGGTGTAAATGAAAGACAAAAGGACGAGCAAGGATCAAAGTCGACCCAAAATGTACAATAGAATTGCGCTTATAGTAACGCCTTTATAATAAAAAGTAACGCCCGTTTCTGTCAGTTGTTAATTTATTACCTTACAATTTGCCAGTCAATAAAGACACTGGTATTTATGACTGACAATGTATTAGTATGGCTTGGCAGTTATTTTTATCGATAAAAATTGGTTTTTAGCAGCGCAGTCAGTTACTAAGCGCTTTAATAAGCGTTTGATGACATTGTTTATGCGCAAGCTAAATTGTTTGTGCGCAAGCTATAGTGTTTAACTGGCTAAGCTGATTTTTCTACGCCAAATGACACAAGACCTAAGCCAAATACACAAGCTAAAATAGCGATTTTGCAAAAAAGTTGCAGCAGTTTTGAGTAACATTGGGTGTCAAATACGTAGTAGAGTGCACAAAAATATGTAAAATCGCTTGCGCTCCTTATGCTGCCTTGCTATAAAGACGTTAACAAAGCGAAACCTGTTTATACGCCAGTCAGGTGGTTTTTATTGCTTAAGTACTCTGAGAGCGATACAATACTTGGCGTGAGCGTTTTTTTATCCCCTAAAACTTGAAGGAAATTTTATGAATAAGTCAGAATTAATTGATAGCATCGCCGAGAAAAGTGGTCTAAATAAAACTCAAGCCGGCGAAGCTTTGAATGCAGTAATGGAAAGTGTTGGCGAAGCTCTAGAAGCTGGCGATAGCATCTCATTGGTTGGTTTTGGTACTTTTAGCGTAAAAGACCGTAAGGCTCGTACTGGCCGTAACCCTAAGACTGGTGAAGAGCTTAGCATTCCAGCAAGCAAAGTACCAAGCTTCAAAGCGGGTAAAAACTTGAAAGAGCGTTTAAACTAAGCCGTTTAAAACAAGCCGTTTTATTTACGCCATTTCATTTAAGCTATTTTATGATACACAGATGCTCGTTGACGACGTGATACACGAATAACAACAGCTTTTGTTGGCAGTAAATTGATGATGGCAACCTGTGGCTTAAGGCACAATCAAAGTACAATTTAAGTCATGAGTGATGTAGCAAAAAAGCACCTAGAGATTAGGTGCTTTTTTTAGTGCTATAGTTTGTGTCAATTAGTGTGAATAGTAGCGTGAATATTTTGAGTCTGCATTAAAAATCACGTATCATAGGGCGCGCGATAGATGTGTTGTTTAAACAAGAGGTTTTAAAAATTTTGCTATAAGCTTTGTCAATAAGCCTTGTTTTGCAACGATAGACTGCACACGTTCTTCTTCTTACCATTGCCTGCTTATACAGCGTTGATATTATTAATAGTATTACAATGGTCTTTCATCAATATAGGTTAATAAAGCAGAGATAACTATGGATAAATTGCGCGATTTTTTAAAAAGCTGGCCAGGTCGCATTTTATTGATTTTATGCCTATCGCCGCTCGCTCTATTGGGTGTCGAAAGCTACTTTGGAGGCGGGGTCGATCCCAACCAGATCGCTCAAGTAGGTGACGCAAGCGTGGGACTGTCCGAGTATCAGACTGCGGTAAATAACCGCCGTACTGAGCTTTTAGACCAAGTTGATGATGCCAGTTTATTAAATGAAGATGTGCTCCACGAGCAAGTCTTAAAAGGATTGATTGATCGCACTTTACTAGAGCAGCAGGCGGGTAAGCTTGGTATGACGGTTTCTGATGACACCATCAATCGCTTATTGCGCCAAGAAGAAATCTTTAAAGATGCGGAAGGTAACTTTTCTAACGATCAGTTTTCAAACTTTTTACGTCAGCGCAATATGACCAAAGACCAGCTGTTTGCAGAGTTCCGCAACCAGTTGAGCTTAGACCAGCTCAACGCCAGTATCGTAGGCACAGCGGTATATCCAATGCAAGCGGTCAGTCAATTGATTGACCTGCAGCTAGAGTCGCGCAATATTTGGCTGCATCGTTTTAATTGGCAGGACTATGCTGAACAAGTAAAGTTGAGCAAGGGTGATATCCAAGCCTACTATGATGCCAATAAAGACAAGTTAAAAAGCGCTGCCATGGTTGATTTGGCTTACCTGCAACTGAGCCCGCAGGCCATTGAGGTTAATGAGGTTAGTAAAGAAGATGTGCAGCAGCAGTATGAAGCTTATAAGCAAGGTCTGGCTGTCGTTGATGAACGTAAAATTAGCCAAATCTTGCTAACCGGTAAAGATGCCAAAGCGCGCGCTGATAAGATTAAAGCCCGTCTTGCTAAAGGTGAGTCATTTGCTAAGCTGGCTAAGACAGAATCTGATGATCCATCAGGAGAAACAGGTGGCGATATCGGACGCTTTAATGCCTCGGTATTTGGTAATGACGCCCCAGCGGTTGAAAAAGCACTTGAAGGCTTGAGTGTTGGTGATGTCAGCGCGCCTGTAAAGACCAGCTTTGGCTATCAGATATTTACTGTGACTGAAGATAATGGTAGCAAAATACCAAGTCTAGACAGCATGCGTGCAGAGTTAACGGCTAAAGCCAAAGAGTATAAACGTCAGGAAATGTATGCCGATAAAGTCACAGCGATTAATGACTTGGCAGCAGATGGCTTTAGTATTGAAGATATCGCTCAGCAAGAAAATGTGCCATTAAAACATATCAAAGATTATCGTAAAGAAAACAACCAATCTGCTTTGGCGCAGCCGGCGGTAATTAAGCAAGCGTTTGATGAATTTACCATTCAAGACCAAGCGGTGACTGCGGGTATTGAGGTCGGTAACGGCACGGTATGGGTACAACCAAGTAACTATCGTCCAACGAAAACACTATCTTTGACAGCAGCGACGCCAAGAATTACGCAGATATTGCGCCAACAAAAAGCGACGGCACTAGCACTAAAAGAGGCTAAAAAACTGGCCGCTGGTATTAAGACGCCTGCTGATATTGCTAAACAACCCGTTAAGCTGCAAGCGTTGGGCGAAATAAACCGTCAGACCACGCAATTGACTGAAAAAGAGCGCGGCTTAGCCTTTAGTCAGCAAGCAGCCGCCAATGGTGTGGTGGCAGTAGCGAGCGAGACTGAGATGGGTGCCACGTTATTGGTCGGTGATCGCATCAAAACAGAGCAGCAATCGCCGTTATCTGATGCCCAAAGAGCCCAAACTGCCGCCATTATTCGTGATAATTTAGGTCAAGATCAGCTGCAAGATTATTTAGATTATCTACGTATGGTATATAAAGTTGAGATTAATAAAACCAATATGGCCAATGCGCAAGGACGTTAAGCGACCTATAGGGCATTTGTTAAACCCTTTTTCTTAATAATCTTTATCAAATCTTACATATAAAAAAGCCACTATTGATAGTGGCTTTTTTTATATTTAAGAATTTTTATTTATTCTTAATAATTTTGTCTTAACAGCATTATCTTGACAGCAGATTAATGGCGGAAATGACGCATACCAGTGAATACCATGGCGATACCATGCTCATTTGCGGCGGCAATCGTTTCGTCATCACGCATAGAACCACCCGGTTGGATGATAGCAGCAATGCCGACTTCGGCAGCATTATCGATACCATCACGGAATGGGAAGAAGGCATCTGATGCCATTACCGCGCCTTCGGTAGCAAGACCGGCGTGCTCAGCTTTGATAGCGGCGATACGCGCTGAATTTACGCGGCTCATTTGACCTGCGCCAACACCGATAGTGCGTTGACCTTTGGCATAAACAATGGCGTTAGATTTAACATATTTAGCGACATTCCAGCTGAATAACAAATCAGCAATCTGCGCTTCCGTTGGCTGGACGTCCGTGACAATTTTTAAGTCATTGGCAGTAATTAAGCCCAAATCTTGCTCTTGTACCAATAAACCACCATTGACGCGTTTATAATCAAGCTGGCTTTCGCGCTGCTCAGGCGTTGGTAATTCACCACAAACCAAGACGCGCACGTTTTTCTTGCTCGCAGTCGCCTCTAAAACACCATCTTCAATACTTGGAGCAATGATGACTTCGACAAATTGATTGTCAATAATGGCTTTGGCAGCAGCAACCGTCAATGGGCGGTTAAAGGCGATAATACCACCAAAAGATGACTCAGGGTCGGTACTAAAGGCGGTGCGATAAGCGGCTACTTGATCGCTATCTACGGCCACACCGCAAGGATTGGCGTGTTTTACGATAACACAAGCGGGTGCACTAAAGGCTTTAACACATTCAAGCGCGGCATCGGTATCAGCGATATTGTTATAAGATAGCTCTTTACCTTGCAATTGCTGCGCGGTTGCAATAGACGCTTGCTTGCTTTTTAGGGCATGATTTTCAACATAAAAAGCAGCGTTTTGATGCGGGTTTTCACCGTAGCGTAGGTCTTGTACTTTTTCAAGTTGAACGTTAAAGGTACGTGAGAAATTCTCTGGCGTTTGAGTTTCATTAACTCGGCTACCCAAGAAGTTTGCAATCATACCGTCGTATTGTGCGGTATGCTCAAAGGCTTTAACCGCTAAATCGTAACGTAGGGCATGGGTCAGTGTTGTACCTTCACCTAAGGCTTCGAGTACGCGCATATAATCAGCAGGATCAGTTACAATACCAACATGGGCGTGGTTTTTTGCTGCTGAACGCACCATAGTAGGACCGCCAATATCGATGTTTTCGATCGCATCATTCATGGTCACGTCAGGACGCGCAATGGTTTCTGCGAACGGATAAAGGTTGACGACGACCAAATCAATACGTTCAATGGCGTGCTCACTCATCACCGCGTCATCGGTACCACGGCGCCCTAAAATACCGCCATGAATCTTAGGATGCAAGGTTTTAACACGGCCGTTCATCATTTCAGGGAAGCCGGTATAGTCTGATACTTCGGTCACAGCGACGTTGTGCTCGGTCAGTAAGCGGTAAGTGCCGCCGGTCGATAGTAAGCCAAAACCTGCTTTTAGCAGACCTTGAGCGAATTCAACGATGTTAGATTTATCGGAGACCGAGAGTAGGGCAAGTGGGGTTGTACTCATAAAAAAAGTTCCATAAAAAAAAGCCTGACGTAAACGCCTGGCAAGGTAATAATGGCAAGTAGTACAGAGTGTATCGTGATTGATAAGATCATAAACTCTAGCTTTGCCATAAATAATGACTGTGAAAAGTGGCTTTGAAAAACGGCTGCGAAAAATGATAATTAAAAGTGGCCGTTAAAAAGCACTGGAAAATAAAGTTGGCGCGCCCATGGTTTTAGCACTATTAAGCAAAAGTATGGGTCATCTAAGCAAAATTAGAGGCAGTAAGGCTAAGCCATTCTACATTAAACCATAGATTTTTAGCTTTTTGCGTAGCGTACCGCGATTGAGCCCCAAAATTTGCGCGCACTTGGTTTGATTGCCGCGGCTCTTTTCAAGGACAACAGACAACAGCGGTTGCTCTATCTCTTTTAAAATAAGCTCATATAAGTCTGTTGGCATCTCATCATCTAACATCGCAAAATACTGCCGCACCACACGTTCTACATGTACCCGCAGGGGTTCATGAACATGAATGCTATTGTCTAAAGAAGACTCTACCTCGTGAATTGAGCGATGGTAGTCCTCTTTATAGTAATCAGCAGGATTCTCAGCATTTTTGTCAAAATGATTGGCATTATACTGTGCATGTGGTGCCATAAGATAATGTCCTTGAGCGTAAAGAAAAACCATAAGGCGTTTGAGCGCTATTATAACAAAGTCATCGCCTATCACAGCAATAGATTGGGCATTACGATAGCATTGAGGCTATTTATTTCTATTTAATAGACTGTTTTAGAGCGATTGGCTTTAATGTTATTGGATAGCATCGTATTTTTGATAAATGATGCCCTTACTAAGAACTTTCTGTAATAAGAGCTGTTTTTTATAAAAGATAATTTTGCATAAATTATGTGGTTATTCTTGCATAAGTCATTTGGCTATTAATGGTGTTGTTAATAAATAATATCGTTAATAAACAGGAGTAACACTCACTTTACTGATTTGAGCATTGGCAACCGGTACGGTAAACAAGAGCTGTTTGCGACTTTGCGCGCCTAATTGGCTCTGCGTGCTCAATAAATAATCCTGTGGCGCTGCGATAAATTCTCCAATAAGCGCCTTGTCACCGTAGACACTGACTTTTACATAAGGAAGTAATTGTGCTTGCGGGCTTTGATTCTTTAAAGTGATGCTGATATCGCTAAATGAGCTGGCTGTTTTAATACGGCTGGGTTGATGGCTAACATCGTTTGTGCTCAAAGCCGCTAAATTAGCACTGGGTAGGCTACAAGCCGCGATAGCACATACTTTTTGTAAGCGCTCTGCATGGGCAGGGTTTTTAACCAAGTTATCTAAATTAAAAATGACATACTGGGCAAATAGTAGCAGCGCTAATACCAGACAGCCAAGTGTCCATAGCAACGAGGCAATCGACCGCCTAGCAGGCGTTGGTGAAAACTTTGCTTGTGTCTGTGTCTGCTGTTGTTTAAGACGTGCCGCCTTGCTATGGTCTTCGTCTTTAAGGGAGACACCCATACTGGCAAGCAGCTCTGATAAATCAGTCTGGTCTTTTGGCGTATCTTCACTTTTATTTTGTTCTTTAAGTAATTTTTCAAGCCATGATTCATCGGCATTGTTGTCGATATTGGCATGAATATCATTGGCTGCGGCTGAGCTCAGAGCAACGTGTGCGGCTGATGGCTGCTCTTTTAAGGCAGCACTTGCTAAAGCAGGATTTATTATTGGATTAATAGAGGAGTGCGTGCTTTTATTCAATGAGGTAGGCGTGTTTTTTGCATGTTGATTACCCATAATAGCGGCAGAGTTGCTATTGTTGCTATTTGCGGCTTGAGTCAACCATGCATCCATGCTGTCTAATGAGTCATATTCTACATGTTCATCTTTATCTTCAAAACCATCAATGTCCATGTCGTCATAAATTAAGCTGTCATGAATCACTTCATCCTCAATCATATCATCATGAATAAGAATATCTGCTTCTGCTGGCTCTGATGTGACGTTTGGCTTTGATTTTGTCTTTGATAAGACAGAAGGATTTTGCTTATGGATAGGAGTATTAGGCGTAGCGGCTGCGGCAGTTGTATCTTCACTTTCTATATTTTCAAGCGGGCGTTCTGTGTCCGCGGTCACGATAAGATTGTTATTGACCAAAAAACTGTGCTGACAATGTTCACAACAGACATTTGCTGTTTTTTGGTCTAACTGAGTTTTTTTAATATTAAAAATAGCATGACAATGAGGGCACTGGGTTTTTATTGGCGTAGTCATAGGGTCAGAATCCAAAAAGGTATAAGTATTAATACCGCATAGCCACTCACCAACCGCTGCCAATCATTCTAATGTCAATTTAGATATGCTAACCATCATAACCCACAGGCAACTATAGAGCAGCGTTAAATACACAACATTTAACTGCTCCTCTATCGTAACAGATGTAATTAAATGTTGCTAGCCTGTAAATGTACCAGATAAGCGCTGCCAATGTTGATCTTCTTGCGCGGTAAAAGCGTGCTTAGGATCAAGGGCAAAGTAGGGCTGATATGCTTCGGTAACTTGCTCGGTTTGGGATTCAATCAAACCTGCTAATACGATGCGACTTTTTGGTGCCATTAAGGTGGCAAAATAAGGCGCTAAGCCAATAAGCGGCTTGGCTAAAATGTTGGCAACCATGACTTCTACGGTTTTAATATCGTTTTGTTGCCAGTAGTTATTGAAGTCTTCTGGCAAAAATGCTTGCAGGCGATTATCAACCTGATTACGCTCCGCATTTTGATTGGTCGCCAGCACCGCTTGTGGGTCAATATCAACGGCATAAACTTGGCGAGCACCCAACAAAAGCGCAGCAATACCTAAAATGCCCGAACCACAGCCATAGTCGATGACGACTTTATCGGTCAGGTCTTGCTCTGTCAGCCAATCAAGACATAAACGGGTAGTGGCATGGTAGCCGGTACCAAAAGCCAAACCTGGATCCATAATAATATTGGTGGCTTCAGGGTTTGGCGGTGTCAGCCAATTAGGCACAATCCATAAGTTATTGGCACATTCGATAGGCTGATAATTGGACATCCATTCACGTTCCCAATCCTTATCATCCACAGCGCTGACCCACGTTCGGCTAGCTTGTACTTGTGCGCCGATTTCATGACTTAATTGCTCAATCGCTTGGCGGCTGCCCGCATCAGTAGTGGCATCGAACAATCCTGTGAGTATGACCTCATCCCACAACGGTGATTCACCAGGAAGTGGTTCAAATAAAGGCTGATCGCCGGCGTCATCTAAAGCAATTGATAGAGCGCCTGCCTCTAATAACAGTGCCTCAGCAAGATCGACGTTATTTTTTTCACATTGTAAGTGCAGTTGTTGCCATGCCATAAGGGTAACCTTAATGTTAAATTAAAAATGGATAATGAAAGGGGTGTAAGAAAGTAATCATTAAACGGGATAAAAATTAACGACTAACTATATAAGCCTATTTTAGCGCTTATATAGTCAGTCGTCATGGTAAATACGAGGGCGTGTGTGATTAGCGCAGTGCTTGTTTGGCTTCTTTTATCACGCGGGCGTTGCCTTGAGCTTGTCCTGATTGCAAAATAATTTGCCACAGCGCGCGGCGGCGACTGCTGTCTTGAGAGACCGTCAGACCACGTCGTGCCATGGCTTCAGCTTTACGTGGTTGGTTTTTCTTAAGAGCTACTTGTCCTAAATAAAAATAGACGGCTGATGACTTGGGCGCAAGTCGCTGCGCGCGCGTAAAGCTGCTTTCAGCGCCATTTAGATTGCCCGCTTTTAATTGCCCTGTACCCACTTGCATAAGATTACGAAAGGCGGGCAAATTACTGTTATTAGTCGTGCTTTGCTGACTGCGCTGCTGTGAGTTCTGCCGCGCCCGCTCCAATAGCTCATTATGTGAGGGTATAGATGGCTCAGATATCATGTAATCTTCGCGAGAAGGCGTAAGGATTATGGCATCAGGGCTGTCAGGCTGAGTGACTATCGGACTTTGCGTAGACGGTGTGTAAACCGGTGTTGCTTCGGTTAATGGGTTGGTTGCTGTGGGCTGCTCAGGCGGCGTATAAGGCTCGATAGGGTATTCATAAGCCTCATTTTCATAGTCATTGCTTTCATAAGGACTGGTTGCATGGGTACTGTTTTTAACAATAGGTGCTTGAGTCGCTGTTGACGGTTGCTTCGTTACAGATGGTGACGTTTGCACAGGAGAGGTTTTCATTACCGTCGGCGCCGTCTGGCAGGCACTTAAACTCAGCATACCGATAACTGCGCTGACCATAAAGATAGTATTAATACGCTTCTTCTGCGTGGTAGCTTGGGCAGTGATAGCCTGCTTAGCGGCGACAGTTTGCTGTATAAATAATGCCATGTTAAAACCCTTTTTTAAGTTTTAAAAACTCTAGAACCATTCAACGGCACGATCATACCAAGTATCGGTACGATTGCTTGAATCTCCCTCTTGCTCAGCATTGTTCTCTTCGTTATCCGCATCGACTGCTGCGCCATTAGGAATGTCTAAGCCTTCACGGCGACGCTGCTGATTGATAGAGCCTTGCTGATTTTGCAACTGTATCTGCTCACGGGCACGGTCTTGCTGATATAAGCTTAGCGCACAACTGCTGGCTTCTTCTGGTAGATGCGCTGACATAACGGGCAAGTAGCGCGCATCGGCACAGCGTTCATTAGACAGCTTGCCTGAGTTGTTCTCAAGCCACAACCATTCAATCCCTTCGGGTTCTGGCAGGGCTACAGGTGTCAGTTTTAGACGATTCATATAATCGACCCAAACTGGTAAAGCGCCACTACCACCGCTCAGACCAATCGGTTTATTGTCATCACGACCGACCCAAACCACACTAACATAGTTACCACTGTAGCCGGCAAACCAAGCATCACGGTAATCGTTAGTAGTACCCGTTTTACCAGCAAGATTTAAATTGCTGCCAAGCGATTGTATGCGTCTAGCCGTGCCGTTTTTAACCACGTCTTGTAACGCATAATTAATCAAAAAGTTAGTCTCAGGCGGGATACTGCGCTGGGTATTTAAACCCGTACGCTGCAAGATACGCCCACGATCATCAATCACGCTACGAATACTATGGATAGGCGTACGGAAACCACCAGTGGCAAACACTTGGTAAACCCCAAGCATGTCCATCGGGCTAAGATTGACCGAGCCTAATAAAGCCGAAGGATAAGGCGGGATTTTCTCTTTAATACCCATACGCTGCAATTGCTTAACAAAGGTAGGAACGCCAAACTCCATACCTAAACGTACCGCGCTGTGATTATAAGATTGCGACAACGCGGTGGTAAATGGCACATAACCATGGTCACGATTGTCATAGTTCCTAGGATTCCACTCAGTACCGTCACTGAGATTGACCGTAATCGGCGAATCATCAACCGAGCTTGCCAAATTATAGCGCCCGCTTTCAAGCGCCGTCATATAGATAATCGGCTTTAATAATGAACCAACTTGGCGTTTGGCGTCGACAGCACGGTTAAAGCCCGTAAATTCACTGCCACTACCGACCACTGCCACCAGCTCGCCCGTTTCAGGGTTGGCACTGACTAAAGCGCCTTGTAAATCCTTGGTCTTACTACCTCGGCGGCGCAGCTCACCAAGTTTTCTCTCCACCGCTTTATCCGCTGCTAACTGGGCAATAGGATCTAAGGTACTGATGATAATCAGACCTTCGTTTTTCAGGTCATCCGAGTAATAAACTTTATTTAATTCGCGCTTAACAATATCTAGAAAATCAGGGAACTGGCTTTTGCCTTCAACGGGTTTATCAACGACACCAAGTGGTTGCTCGATGGCTTTATCATAGTCTTCTTGACTGAGCGAGCCGACCGCCAACATATTGCTTAGTACTGTATTTCGACGCGCTTTTGAATCGTTTGGATGGCGACGCGGATTATAAACACTCGGTCCTTTTGCCATACCGACCAGCAGTGCTTGTTGGTCTAAACGCAGCTCTTTGAGTGGTTTATCAAAGTAAAATTGCGAGGCAAGGCCAAAACCATTGATAGAGCGATTGCCATTTTGACCCAAGTAAATCTCGTTCAAATAGGTTTGCAGAATCTCATCTTTACTATAATGCAGCTCAAGTAGTACCGCCATCAAAGCTTCATTGGCTTTGCGTTTCATGGTACGGTCGGAATTGAGATAAAAGTTTTTAATCAGCTGCTGGGTGATGGTTGAGCCACCTTGCCTAGAACCACCGGTAAAGTTATTTAATACGGCGCGGGCGATACCACGTATCGATACGCCTTTATGCTCATAAAATCCCCGATCTTCTGTAGCGATTAGGGCGTCAATCAGTGGCTGCGGCACTTGGTCTAGCGACACCACCATACGATCTTCGTTGCTGTCTGGATAAATCCCACCGATATTAACCGGCTCAAGACGAATAATGCCAGTTTTGGTCGGCTGGGTACTTTGTACCGATTCAATCTTATTGCCAGCAATGGTCATTTTGATGACTTGCTCTTTATCGACATCATTGGCGCTATAAGTAAAGCCGCGCGTATGGATAAAGTAGGTATTGCCGGATTTATGGTAGGTACCCGTACGATTATAAGACTTGTTGCTTTGATAATTGAGCAGCTCAAGCCACTTTTTCATCGTGTCTGTATCGACGTTCGCGCCTTGATATAGCTCTAGTGGCTGCGAATAAACCTTGGCAGGAATATCCCAGCGTTTACCCTCAAACTTGTGGGTAATGGTGCGATCAAGTTTGACCAAATACAGCGCCAACAGCACCATACCGGCGATAATGACAATTAATAAAATACTACTAAACACCATGCCGCGCTGCTGTGAAGGTAGCGTATTGATAGCAGGCTTAGAGGACTGTGGTTGCTTAGAATTAGATTTTTGCACTGATGACACACCATTCTGGGATAAAAAACTGCCTCATAATGACGCAAATTGACAATTTTTTCAATCTATCATCGTCAACGCGCGCATTCATCGGGCGTTCGTTAGAGATTCGTTATACGGGGTTTGGATACATTGAGATGGCGTGACTATATGCGACTAAGGGTTATGCTGCTTAGCGCACCTGCTTATAGTATAATGGTTATCTTAATACTTAATGGTATATTAATAGGTTTTTACGCAAGCTTTAGACTCTTTTAATAGAGCGTATTGATGCCATATAGTTGCTATTACATGAAAGCAATAATAAACAAAAGCAATAGGTTGGTAGGCGGATTCTGCTGGGATAACTTTTTCTCGCTTGCTGTGCTGATGCCGACAGAGGCTTCGAAAAACTTATCCCAGTTTTACTGTATCGTTTTTGAATTGGATAAACTATATAAGCTGTATTAAAAGCACTAGCCAAACCAGCAATTTACCATTTACGTCACTTATATCATTGAAAGCAGTGGCATCATACTTTTCCCACCATTTGTTTTATGATGCTTTTTATTAATGCTATTAATGAGCAGTTATCGTTATCGTTCTTGTTCGGTATTTTGTTTATGCCAGCCATGCCAATATCTATGTAAAGTAGCTGTATCAAAACACTGTGTTAAAAAACAGCCTTGTTAAGCAGCTCTTTTACATAGGGATTGACTCTAGTTAATCATGACAAGTTTACTAAAGGCCAGTCAGCTGTAAGTGAACCTGTCGAAAGGAAATAAGCGCGATTATGTCCAGTGTTCCCTCATCAATGCCATCAAGCAGCAACCGTCATTATCAAGACCACTCGATTACTGAGGGTTTGGTATTGCCGCTTGCCGGTCACTGTTTTCATTGCGGTGATCCTGTGCCACAGCCGCCGTTTTATGCTGAAATATTGGGTCAGTCGCGTGAGATGTGCTGTATGGGCTGCCAATTGGCCGCACAAAGTATTGTCGAGGCGGGACTTGAGCAATATTATCTTGACCGCTCAGAGATTAACCGTACGGCAAGTTTGCCCACGCAGCTGACTCGCCTCGAAGCTTATGATCATGACGAGATAAAGTCGCAGTTTGTCTATGCGCAAGATGGTCTGTCGGTAGCCGAGCTATCGGTGAATAATCTGCGCTGTGCCGCTTGTACGTGGTTGATTGAGTCGCGTTTAGATGAGTTAGATGGCATCAGTCAATGTCAGGTAAATTTAACCAATCAGCGTATGCGGGTAATTTGGAACGAAGACAAGCTACCGATTAGTCGTATTTTAGGCGTTATCAATGAGATTGGCTATGAAGCCAAGCCTTATCGGCAAGATACCCATGAGGCTATGCTGGCACGTCATAACAGTCAGATGCTGTTGCGTCTTGGTATCGCTGCGCTCGGCTCGATGCAAGCGATGATGTATGCGGTCGCGATTTATTTTGGTGAATATAGCGACATGCTGATTTTCCAACGTGACTTTCTACGTTGGGTATCGTTATTTGTGAGTACGCCGGTGTTTTTTTATGCCGGTGTGCCGTTTTTCACTTCAGCATGGTCAGCGATTCGTGCCCGTCAAGTCAATATGGATGTGCCGGTTAGTATTGCCTTAGTGGTGACGTTCTTTGCCAGTCTTTACGCTACCGTCACGGGACAAGGGGAGACGTACTATGATTCGGTCAGTATGTTCATTTTCTTCTTATTGGCTGGGCGTTATATTGAGCATAATGCACGCCTGAAAGCAGCCACCATGGCCAATGATTTGGTGGTGGTCGAGCCTGTCTTAGTGCAAAAGATTGCCGAAGATAAAGACGCAGCTGCGCGTATCTTGCAGCTTCTAGAGCAAAATGCCCTTAATGAAACCCTTGCTGATAATGACACTGAACAAGTTGCTAACCCAAATAATGATTTAGCGACTAATGACACAAGCGCTGTAGCAAAATCGATGCCCAACTTTATGCAAAGCATGGATGCCAATATTCAGCAGTTGACCTTGCGTATTGCTCAAGATTGGCAGCAATCCAATAATACGCCCGCCAGTCTCTCAAAAACGCAGCATACGCCACACGACAAGCAAAAAGACAAACAGATGGTGACCGCTCATAGCTTGCAAGTGGGTGACATCATTATGGTGGAGGCTGGTTCTGAGATTATCAGCGATGGTATCTTGCTCAGCCCAACCGCTACCGTTTCGCAAAGTTTGCTGACAGGTGAGGGTGATTTAATCATCAAAACCCAAGGCGATTATATCGTTGGCGGCGCCCAAAATGACAGTCAGCCGTTTGAGATGCTAGTGACTGCATTGCCGGAAGACAGCCAGATAGGGTTGATTGACAGGCTGATGAACCGTGCCATGAGCGAGAAACCAAAACTCGCCCAGCAAGCAGATAAGCTGGCACGTTGGTTTGTGGCACGGATTTTAGTATTGTCAGCTTTGGTATTTATCGGCTGGTATATCGTTGACCCAAGCCAAGCAATTTGGGCGACGGTTGCAGTCTTGGTGGCGACCTGTCCTTGTGCGCTGTCCTTAGCGACACCGATTGCGCTGACGGTAGCGACCAATCGATTGGCGAGTTATGGCTTTTTAACCACACGTGGGCATACTTTGCAAACCCTTGCTGAGATTACCCATGTGGCGTTTGATAAGACCGGTACGCTCACTTACGGTAAGCCCAATCTATTAAATATCGAGCTAATAGCCGCTAATGTTGCGACGACAGATAAAATAGACATAAACGATGCTAGTGACGAAAAGGACAAGCTATTAGCGATTGCCGCCGCGCTTGAAGTCGGTAGTCGCCATCCGATTGCTCATGCTCTGCTCACAGCAGCTTATCAATTGCACCTGCCAGCTACGCAAGCCTTGCAATATTATCCGGCAGGCGGCGTAGAAGCGATGATTGATGGGGTGCTATATCGGATTGGGCATGTGGATTTTGCCTTGAATAAAGCGAATAGTGATAATCATGACTTAGTCATTGATTTGGTTACTCATCGTGCCAGCTCGGCTGTGGTATTGTCTTGTCAGGATAGTCAATCAAATGCATGGCAAGCGCTGGCCTGTTTTTACTTTAACGATAAGGTGCGTGATAGTGCTAAATCGATGCTTGATACGCTGAAAGAGCTTGGTATTGAGCCGGTCATGCTAACCGGTGACCCAAGCCCGCAAGCGCTAGTAATGGCTGAGGACTTAGGCATGAAAGCCGCTTATAACGGTTTATCTCCAACCGATAAAGTCAATCATATTCAAGCGCTGCAAGCAAAAGGCGCGGTTGTATTAATGGTCGGCGATGGTATTAATGATGCGCCAGTATTGGCCGCAGCCGATGTCTCAACCTCAATTGCGGGCGCGGCAGATTTAGCGCAAGTATCGAGTGACAGTATTATCCTAAATGGTCAGATTGAAGCTATTACTGCGGCGAAACGTATCGCTGATAAGACCAAGCGTATTATTAAGCAAAACTTGCGTTGGGCGCTCATTTATAATAGTAGTGTTTTGATACCGGCGGCTTTAGGCTATGTACCACCTTGGCTTGCGGCGATTGGTATGTCGCTAAGCTCGTTACTTGTGGTATTAAATGCGCTGCGCCTAAAGCGTGCTTAATTTAAACCAGCTTAAACCCATTTAAATAAATTTCTGAAAATTACCCACAAAAAAACCGCCTTTATAAAAGACGGTTTTTTTATTTAAATAACTACTAAACAGGGTTTAGATTAGTCTTGTAGGTAGCTTAGTCTTGTAGGTAACTTAGCAGACGCATAAATTCGATATACATCCATACTAACGTTGCAAGGATACCAATACTAAATAACCACTCGTAGTCTTCTGAGACGCCCATCGCTACACCGCGATCAATATTATCAAAGTCTAATAACAGGGTAAAAGAGGCGATAACAATCACGAATAAGCTAAAGCCGATAGCGATAGCGCCACCTTCAAATAAGAAGGGTAAGCTCGAACCGAACGCTAAAGACAATACCCACTGCGCCACATAAACAAGCATGATGGCAATCAATGCTGAGGTGACGATTGAGCGGAACTTTTCAGTCACTTTAACCAAACCTGAACGATATAGCCCTAGCATCACAGCTGCGGTGACAAAGGTCGCACACATCGCAGTAACTGGCACGCTTGGGTACATGCGCATAAAGAATAGCGAGATGCCACCTAAAAAGATACCTTCTAATAAAGCATAAGGTACGGCAAAGGTTTTGGCTTTTTGTGGTTTAAAGGTGATGAAAATAGCAAGACCAAAGGCGGCAAACATACTACCAAAAGCCGCCATGGTGATAAAACCTTGTGATAGGCCTGCCATTAACGCATAAAAGAAAAATCCAATACCAGTAATCGCCGATAAGCCAAGCAATAGACTGGTTTTTTGAATCACGCCCTTAACCGTCATCGGCGCGCCGCCAACGGCAAGCTCTGCACGACTGACAATAGGATTGGCCATAAAAATGTCCTTAATAAAATATAAATAACTGAGATGCCAGCTACTTTAGCAAAACCGCTATTATTGTCAACTGTGTTTGCGTGACAGCATACAAGGCTCTCAACGACTATTACACCGGTGATTCGCCCATGTATATAGAAATAGGGTGCGATAGTGAGTAGCTAAACAAACACGCCTAAAAGTGGCGTATGATAGAAGATATATGGGGTCAATTACGACAGTTAACAACGATAATTGATAAACATGCTAGTCTAAGCGCTGTTTTCTCGCTATCATTGCCCTGTACTTTACCGTTATGCCGAGTCGTTTTATGGAAAACTCAGCGCAGTCCGCCCGATTGCCGCACTTACATGAATCAGAGCTGTTCCACGCTATCAAAAATCCTGCTTTCAGGCGTATCGGTCTGATGGGCCGCGCGGGAAAACGTAGCGTTACCCAAAGTTTGGTGCAGATTGCCCAAACCATCAATGATATGAATTTGACATTGATTATGGATGTACAAACGGCCAATTTACCGACGTTAAACCTGACTGAGATTGAGCGCGTCAAAATCGTTAAACGCAGTTTAATTGGCGAGATTTGTGACTTGGTCATCGTGGTCGGTGGTGATGGCTCAATCTTGCATGCCGCTGAGGCACTGGCACGCTACCGTGTCCCTGTATTGGGGGTCAACCGTGGTCGTTTGGGGTTTTTAGCCGATGTAAAGCCTGATGAAGCCGCCTTTAAATTACGCCAAGTATTGATGGGCGATTATCAGTTAGACCATAGGTTTTTGCTCACCATGGAGATTCGTGAAGGTCGCAAGATTATTCATGAAGATATGGCGCTCAATGATGTGGTATTACATGCGGGTAAATCGGTGCACATGATTGATTTTCAGATGAAAATTGACGGTCATGATGTTTACCGCCAGCATAGTGATGGGCTTATTGTCGCAACGCCAACGGGTTCGACGGCTTATGCACTCTCTGGTGGTGGTCCTATCATTCACCCGAGTATGGATGCGATTTGTTTGGTGCCGATGCACCCGCACACCTTGTCTAGTCGCCCGATTGTGGTGAGTGGGACGAGTGAGATTTGTATTCGTATCCATGAGGACAATCGCACCCAGCCGCAGGTGAGCGCCGATGGCAAGCCCAGTATACCGCTTGATCAAGAGCAACGCCTGTATATTCGCAAGCACCCTGATAAGCTGACCTTGTTACATCCACCTGGGTTTGATTTCTATGAGGCCTGCCGCACCAAGTTGCACTGGAACGTCCATGCCGAAGAATTCAGTATGGATGTTGATGATGATATTATAGAAGAATAAGCGCATCGATGATAAAAAGTCTGTCTGATAAGGCTTTTTATATAAAATATAGTAGTGGAGAGTAGGTACGATGGACAAACAAACGATATTAGCAAGTGTCACCCCAGAAGTGGTCGATCAATTCCGTTTGGCGATTGAGATAGGTAAGTGGCCAGATGGTCGTAAGCTCACGCCTGAGCAGCGCGAAACTTGTATGCAAGCGGTGATGGTTTGGGAGCATGAGCATCTGCCGCCAGCCGAGCGTACCGGTTATATCCATAAACCTGTAAAAGACGATGGCTCTATTATGGGCGCTGAATGTGATGTCGAACACGAGCATCATTATCCCAATATGCCCAATCCTAAAGGTGCGGTGCAGCCGGTCAAATTTCGCAATAAATAGATTGACATCGAAGTTTTTGGATAAAAAATAATGCATATAAAAAAGCCACGCTATGATGATAGCGTGGCTTTTTTATGTATCAATATGGCATCACTACATAGCTACATCACTATAGCGCGCTGGTATCAACACTTGGACGCGGCGTTAATGGATTTTTTTCCATCAAAAACCCCTGCCAACCCCAATGTAAAAAGTTGCGGATATTGGCATGGTCCGTACCCTTTGGGGTCGCTTGAACCTTGGCATAATGCTCACCGAACAGCATTAGGGTGTCTAATTGATTTAAGCCATGGTGCTTAGCAAAGCCAAAAATCTTGGCGCTGCCTTCGTTTTCGCCAGCCGCATTATGGATCAAACCATTGACAAAAGGCGCCGGTGCATAGCGATAAAAATCATCAATAAAGCTGATGACATCATTGAATCCAATGGCTTTTTTATTCAAACCATTAAGTAGAGCCGATACATCTGATTGGCGAATACTCATAAATACATGACCTCAGAGCAGATTAGAAAGCAAAAATAGGGTGCTTAATTTATGCCCAATAATTATTGATAGTTAGATAGTAAGCGAACCATTTAGCGATTGAAATAGTCTTCATCATCGAATGAAGGCGCAAAGCTGCCTTGTTCAAGATGTTGCATTTGCGACTGTACCGTACGCTCATGCTGGATACGCTGATAAATCTCTTCACGGTGTACGGCAATATCTTTAGGTGCATTCACACCGATTCGTACTTGATTGCCCTTGACACCTAGGACAGTCACACTGACCTCGTCGCCAATCATTAGCGTTTCGCCCACGCGGCGTGTCAAAATTAACATGCGTCACACTCCTTATGTCGCATCAACAGATTATTACTCATCAGATTGCGTCTCAATTACAGGACATCACCGCAGCACTAAATAAGCAAGATATTCATCATAAAAACAATGCTTAAGGTGGTGCCAATAGCGGTAATGATAGGTAGATTCATTTAGCCCAAATGAAAGCCCCATTATAGGGGGCATAACAGATACTGTCACGGGTTTTCACAAAACTATTAGGTATATACTTACCTTAGCAATAGTAATAAAAGAAAATAGAGCCTAATAAGACTCTATTTAATTAAAATTTGCTAAAAATAATCAATCGTTATTTGCTTAATAAGTATGCAACCCGCTTTAGTTTTTATTAAAGTGCTGATGCTTATACTGTATAAACGCTAGCCATTAAATATTATAACCCAGCAATTTTGCTGTCACCGTCTTCACGGTCAAGCCCAAAGGCCGTGTGTAATGATTTGACCGCTTTTTCTAAATGCTGCTCTTGGATAAGGACAGACACTTTGATTTCACTGGTCGAGATCATTTGGATATTGATGTTATTTTCAGCCAAGGTTTGGAACATCAGGCTTGCAACACCAGCATGCGAGCGCATACCAACACCGACCAATGACACTTTAACCACTTCGTTATTGGCCAATATCTCTTTGGCACCAATCTCATCTTTCACTTCATCTTCTAGCACTTTCATGGTTTTATCCATGTCAGTACGGTTGACGGTAAAGGTGAAGTCAGTGGTGCCGTTGGTCGATAGGTTTTGGACGATCATATCGATTTCGATATTGGCGCGACCGATAGGGCTTAGGATGGCAGAGGCGATACCAGGGTGATCAGGCACACCGCGCACGACTATTTTTGCTTCGTCGCGATTAAAAGCGATACCTGAGATGATTGCCTGTTCCATGTTGTCTCCTTCGTCTATCGTAATTAGGGTGCCGACATTGTCTTGAAAGTCTTGGTCGAAGCTACCATCGTTGTTTTCATCAAAGCTAGATAATACGCGCAGAGGCACGCCGTATTTGCCAGCGAACTCTACTGAGCGAATCTGTAAAATCTTGGAGCCAAGGCTTGCCATCTCAAGCATTTCTTCAAAGGTAATCTTTTCAAGTTTTTTGGCTTTTGAGGTCACGCGTGGGTCAGTGGTATAAACGCCATCGACATCGGTATAGATTTGGCATTCATCAGCGCCCAAGGCTGCTGCAATGGCAACACCTGTGGTGTCAGAGCCGCCGCGTCCTAACGTCGTTGCATTACCTTCTTCATCAATGCCTTGAAAACCGGCGACGATGACAACATTGCCCGCATCTAGTTGCTCACGGATGTTTTTATCATCGATGCTTTCGATACGCGCTTTATTATGGGCGCTATCGGTTTTAATGGCGACTTGGCGACCGGTGAATGAACGGGCGCCAATACCAAGCTCTTTAATCGCCATTGCAAGTAAAGAGATAGAGACTTGTTCGCCCGTTGAGACCATTTGGTCGTATTCGCGTGGGTCAGGTTGGCTGCTGATTTGGCGTGCTAAATCGATCAAACGGTTGGTTTCGCCGCTCATGGCAGACACCACCACAATCACTTGGTGACCGTTGTCATGCCAGCGTTTGACTCGTTTGGCGACATTTTTGATGCGGTCGATACTGCCCATCGAGGTGCCGCCGTATTTTTGTACTATTAACGCCATAAAAATCTACCTATTATTCACCAATGGCCATCTGTTACTTATCGACATCAATCCATCATGGCGCTGTTTGCAACGACAGTGCTAGATTCATTTTAATAACGATAAAGCCGGATTATAAAAACTGCGCCCTGTATTTTACTTTCTGATGTTTTACGCTCTGCTGTTTTACTATTGATAGCTAGTGACTAGATATGCTGACCTGCATCTAAGCGTGGTACTTTATACCATATTAGCGCCATAACTTTAAGTGCTAGCAAGCATTAGATGTATGGCGATTGGTTATAACCGTTATAACCAATCGCCTATTAGCCTCAGCTTAATACTTAACCAAGCTGCTCTGCAATCCACGCAGGTAGCGCATTGATAACCGCGCTGGTGTTGGCAGCTTTTGGTGCGCCGCCTTGGGCATAGTCAGGCTTGCCGCCACCTTTACCACCTAGCTCACCTGCCAAATGACGAATGATATCACCGGCTTTTACTTTAGCGGTAACAGATTTTGCCACACTAGCGGCTAATGCCAATTGCTCATCTTTATCACCAATCAATACAATCACGCTATCAGGAAGTTTTGATTTGATATCGTCCATCAGGGTACGGATGGATTTACCATCAACGCCGCTTAAAGTACTGATAAGCACCGGTGTACCAGCAATGGTTTGCACGTCATCAAGCAAATTAGCGGCTTGGGCGCTAGCGATTTTTTGCTCTAAACGCTCTAGTTGTTTCTCAAGTTCGCGCTGCTTATCGGCCATGGTACGCACACGCTGTGCTACTTCAGGACGTTTGACTTTTAGCTGGCTGGCAAGCTCACTGAGTTGTTGCTCACTTTGCTGAATGTTTTTAATGGCATTCATACCGGTGACCGCTTCAATACGGCGGATGCCAGCAGCAATACCGGATTCGCTGGTGATTTTTAACAGACCAATATCACCGGTGCGCTGCACATGCAAGCCGCCGCACAGCTCAATAGAAAACGGCTGACGCTGACCATCAACGATACTGTCGGTGCCCATGGTCAAGACACGCACGTCGTTACCATATTTTTCGCCAAATAAAGCCATCGCACCTTGCTTCATCGCTTCATCGATAGACATATGCTCGATACGGGCAGGGGTATTGGCTTGAATTTGCTCATTGACAAGGCGTTCGATACGGCTGATTTCAGCAGCGCTAACGGGCTTGTCATAGGAGAAGTCAAAACGTAATACCTCGCTTGAAACCAATGAGCCTTTTTGTGTGACTTCATTACCCAATACTTGTCTTAGCGCGGCATGCAATAGATGCGTGGCCGAGTGGTTTTTAGCACTAGCCGCACGAATGCTTGATAATACTTGTGCATCGGCTGTTTGATGGGCGTTAATCTCGCCCATGGTAACCACGCCATAATGAATAATAGCTTGACCAGATTTTTTGGTGTCTTGCACTTCAAAAACACCGGTTGCGCTGCGGATTTCGCCAAGCTCACCAACCTGACCACCGCCTTCAGCATAAAACGGTGTACGGTCAAGGACAATAACGCCTTCCATACCCTCAGCTAAGCTCTCGGCTGGATTGCCATCTTGATAAAGGGCATGAATAATCACGCCATCTTCTTCAAGCTGCTCATAACCGATAAAGGTGGTTGGGTTTTCTACTTGGATAACGCTACTGTAATCGACATCAAATTTGCCGGCATCACGCGCCCGTTCACGCTGTGCTTGCATATGCTCATCAAACTCCGCTTCATCAATCACAATACCGCGCTCACGGGTAATATCAGCGGTCAAGTCAACGGGGAAGCCGTAAGTATCATATAGCTTAAATGCCGCTTCGCCAGAGAGCGTATCACCATCTTGCAAGCCTTCAAGCTCGCTGGCAAGCAGGCGTAAGCCTTGCGCTAGGGTTTTGGCAAATTGGGCTTCTTCTTTTTGAATGGCGTTTTCGATGACGCTTTGTTTGTCTTTTAGCTCTGGGTAGGCAGTACCCATCTCAGCGACAAGCGGCGCAACCATTTTATAAAAGAAGTCGCTATCGGCACCAAGCTTATTGCCGTGACGTACCGCACGGCGAATAACGCGTCGCAGTACATAACCGCGACCTTCATTACTTGGGGTGACGCCATCAGCAATTAAAAATGCCACGGCACGGATATGATCGGCGATAACTTTTAAGGAAGATTGTTGCTCGTTTTCAATACCTAAAATCTCAGCAGCCGCATCCATTAGATGGACAAATAAATCTATCTCGTAGTTGCCATGGACGCCTTGCATAATGGCACTGATACGTTCAAGACCCATACCAGTGTCGACGCTTGGGGCTGGTAGCGGCAGCATAGTACCGTCTTTTTGACGGTTAAACTGCATAAAGACGCAGTTCCAAATCTCAATATAACGGTCGCCATCTTCTTCAGGTGTACCCGGTAAACCGCCTTCGATATCAGCGCCATGGTCATAAAATACTTCGGTACAAGGACCGCATGGACCGGTATCACCCATCGTCCAAAAGTTATCAGAGGCGTAAGGGGCGCCTTTATTATCACCAATACGGATAATACGCTCGCTTGGGATGCCGATGTCTTTATGCCAAATATCAAAGGCTTCGTCATCAGTTGCATAAATTGTTACATACAAGCGGTCTTTATCGATTGCCAACCATTCATCTGAGGTTAAAAACTCCCAAATATAGGCAATACCAGCTTGCTTAAAGTAATCGCCAAAAGAGAAATTACCCAGCATCTCAAAAAACGTATGATGGCGCGCCGTATAACCAACATTATCCAAATCGTTGTGTTTACCGCCGGCACGTACGCATTTTTGTGAGCTCACGGCACGCGTATAGTCACGCGGCTCCATGCCCAAAAAGGTTTCTTTAAACTGATTCATACCGGCATTGGTGAATAGTAATGTCGGGTCGTTGTATGGAATCAAGCTCGACGAGGCGACGGGGGTGTGCTGCTTGCTTATGAAAAAATCGATAAAAGCTTGACGAATATCGGCTGAGCGAAATGGCTGGCTCACAGCGGCTCCTTACTGACGGATGGTATTAAGTAAAATAATTTTGCAAGCGATTTTAGCACAAACGTGCCAAGGGTGTTGAAGATTCATAAGCAAACACCGGGTAAATACGGCTTAAGTTTCGTTATTAAGCAGGCGCTTGCATTGAGCATCTGCTCTTATTAAATCGCTATATATTGAATAAATACTTTAGGTTTTATAGAAAGATTGTCGCATTATCGTTATTGCATTAACCGACTAGGATAAATTAATCGGTTAAATAATTTGCTGGTTAAATGAATTGCCGGTTAAATAAATCAGTTGGTTAGTATAGTCACATCGGTTTTATCGAGTTTATCTTGAATGAGTGGATGCGACTCAATCACCTGTACAGGCATATAGCGTAGCTGCAAGCGAATCGGTAGATAGTTAGGGAAATTATCGGCCATATCTTGGCTAATAATCGCTTCGATTTGACGGACATCGTAGGAGCTGGGCGTTGTTTCGCCGCGAATCACCGCGCGCACGACTTGATTGGTGTCGCTTTTATCAAACTGCGTATTGGTCAGCACATTGCCTTTATCACTAAAGTAGCTATTAATCGTCTCTTTGACGCTGCTTTCAAACACTTGCTGTTTGGCGTTGGTTTGTAGATTAATGGTCAAATAAGTTCCTAATCCGCCCAATAACAATAATGTCACCGCATTACGCTGCAAAAAAGTCAAATAGGTGTTGGACTTATAATCGTCTTTAACCAAACGGCGAAAGCCCAAAACCCATAATACCAGCGCATTGGTAAATTGAATGGCAAGGATGTTGGTCATAGCCAGCAAGAGTGCGCCAAACCCAAGCTGAAGCTCGCCATTGGCAAATAAAATGCCACTGGCAGCAAGGGGCGGCACCAAAGCTGTCGCCACCGCGACGCCAACCACTGCCACCGACAGATGCGGAGAAACCATGGCATAAGCACCAGCCGTACCACCAGCAAGGGCAATCATCAAGTCCATCGACGTCGGCTGCGTGCGCGATAGTATCTCTGCTGTTAGCGGTTGGTCTTTGTGTAACCAACCAACGATAAAGCCCACCAATACCACCAAAGAGATGCCTAGAAACACGGTAATAAGTGACTTACGTAGTAGCGGCATACGATGGTCGATAATCGCTAATGCCACCCCAGTGATAGGACCCAACATCATAGCCACCAACATGGCCCCAATGACCACCGCAGCTGAGTTGGTCACCAGTCCATAGCTTGCGATAATAGCCGAGAGGATGTTCATGATGAAATACATTTTGCTCGGCAGCGCATTGGCCTCAATCCTAACGCGCACTTCTGGATAGTCTACTTTTTTATTACTAAACTGTTCAGCGACAAACTGCTTATAAGATTCAAGTTTGGCTTCCTTTTTTTCTTTTACCTCTTCGCCTTCTTCGTTGTTTTCTTCATCGCTCTTAGGGTTATCATCGCTAACCTCATCTTCTTCTAAAACATTAGCAGCGGTTTGAGTACTGCTTTGCTTTTTATTAATTGGCGGCTTATTTTTGTTGATGTTTTTCTCATCGTTCATTGCTTGAGGCTTAGCAGTAGGAACAGCCGCTTGTTCCTGATTGAGCGCTTCTTTTTCGTTTGGGTTTTCGCTGTTCAAGCTTTCTGCATCTGGCAGCTTATGAGCCTGTGCATCGTTTGAATGCTGTTGACTAGAATCTGTTTTATCAGCTTCTACGCTTACTTCTGCATCGGCATCGCCCTGAAAAAAATCTTCCTCGGTGCTTAGAAAATCCGACTCTGTATGATCATTCACGGCTTGAGAGTCTGTGTCAGGGGTTTCTAATGAGGCAACCACCACATCAGGCGCAACGGTTTCCATCTTTATCTTTGCTTCTGGTGCTTGCGCCGCTGCCGACTCTTTAGCAACTTCTTTATCGCTGTTATTGTCGGCATCAACATTTTCAACAGCCGCATCCTGTGCTGCTGGTTCAGCAATGTTGTCATCAATGTCATCATTAATGTTATTGACGACTTTAGATTCAAAATCGTTTTGGGATTTATCGACAGGCAGTGAACGGTTAGTAGGGTCAGTATTAGATGAGGTCATAGAAGCAAGCTTAGCTATTGAGTAAGGATGGAAGAGTGCAAACTAGCAAATGCAACTGGCAGAGTGCATATAAGAGTACAGGAAACCCACTATTGTAATGATAAATGCATCATAGCGTATGAACTTTTTGCGACTCAATGATGAGAGGTACAGAGAAGTTGAGCAGATAAAAACAACCAATATACTACTTTTCTCCTTATTAAAAACACTTGGCGCAAATCAACAATTATAATATGGCTTTTAATATGAATCACTTGCTATAAATGGGCTGCGGGTCTATAAGAAAATACTTACTTTTTGTGTGGATTTAGTGTATAAAGGTGTTATACCCACACAATAAATGAGGAATATATCATGAACTGGCCACTATTCTCTGTCATCTATTCGATAGCCGCAACCGTTACCATCGGCGTATTTATGATTGGCGCATTGGTCACGGGTTTTAATGAGATTCCGCATATTCAAATAGCGGTAGCAGCAGGTTTTCTGGCGTCTATTCCTGCCGCACTCATCTTTACCAAAAAAGTCGGTAGTATCACTGGTAAAGAAGATGGCTATAAAGCGTAATTTCTTAAAAGCAATCAATTTCAAAAAGCTATCAATAATAAAAATAAATGATGCTTAGTTTTTGACTGTGTATAAAGTAAAAAAACAGCCCTTAATAAAGAGGCTGTTTTTTATTGGCATGTAGTTTGTATTAAAAGAGTTTGTATTGCTTTAAACAAAAAAAGACCTTGATTACGCATCAAGGTCTTTTTTATTCATTTGCATTAACTGCTAACTATTTAAGCTCAACGGTTGCGCCATTTTCGATATTGGCATAAACCTCTAGCACATCCCAGTTAGTCAGACGTACACAGCCTGCTGAGGCTTGACGGCTGATACCTTCAGGCTTTGGTGAGCCATGGATACCATATGAGGGTTTCGATAAGCCCATCCATACAACACCGACAGGGCTGTTTGGGCCTGGTGGTAGCATATGGATTTTTTTATCGGCGCCCTTACCAACGGTTGCTTTATACCAAGGCATTTTTACCTTGTTAATGATTTTAAACGAACCTTGCGGTGATGGCGTCGCGTCACTACCAATGGTGGTTGGGTAAGTGGCAACCAGCTTATCATCGTTATAAGCATATAAGGTTTTATCGGCTTTATTGGCAACCACACGGTTGATACGTTGCTTAAGCGGCGCACGGGTATTCAAAACAGTAATTGTTTCGCCCGCTTTATATTGCTTGTTTTTATTCAGCTTATCTAAATAGCGCACATCCATATGGAAGCGCTCACCAAACATCTCTTTGATGTCTTGATAATATAAGCCTTTCATTTTTGACTTGGCTTCTGAGCCTGCCGGCATGTTAGCAAAGTTAGTATTCACATCATCTTCAGTGATGGTATAAGTCACAAGTACCGGCTTATTGGCTGGGATATTTTTATTTAAAGCATCCCATGTTTTTTGGTCCATTTTGCCCGTTGCTGGCAAGCCTTTCATGGTTTGAAAGTTAATAAGTGCTTTTTTACTGTTCATGCCCCAGCCGCCATCAATAGCACCAGGAGAGGCGTGGTTCCAATCCAATAACGCCTGCATTTTGATGGTCATTGCCGAGTTGACTTTCATATTCGGTGTCCATGTGGCACCGTTTACTTGTTTGGCATAATTAGATAAATTCAGTGTGGTATGCTTTTTACCGTCGATATCTTCTATGCTTTTAATCGCAGGGTCATTTGCGCTATCAGCGGTCGATGTAGAAGGGGCAGCAACAGCTTGACCTTCGCTGATATCGTCAGTGCTATCAGACTGCACATCTTTAAGAGACAGCTCTTCTACGGTCATATTATCAGCGCTAACCGCTGCTGAATTGGCTTCAGCTTCTTGCTTTGAGTCAATCAGCTGAGTCATACGGTCAGCTGGCTTGGCTTTATTCGCTTGATTGGTAGTTGGCTGCACAGTAGTACGAGCATCAATTGAGCTGCTACGGCTTTCTTGCACATCCAAGCTCACTTTCTTAGCGATGCTAGGCATTGAGTCAGCTTTGCGTACTGGTAGGGTGCGCGTCGTGTCGGCAGGTGCAGCAACAGCGCTGACACTGGCGCTAACGATAGCAATTGAGATGGCGGTAATAAGAGGCTTCATTTTCATCATATTGGCATACTTATGGTTATAACTAATGGCGCTATTATGCGCATAATTTGGATGCTTCGCAAACTTTTGACACATCTTTTTTCGTTTAGGGCTTGCTAAACGTCAACTGTTGACGTATTCACTACAGTTGGGAAATAATTTAGTCATGCTGGATATAGGGTTGCCGTTAATTATTGCTACAATGATTAATTTTCTACTTTATAGTCAAATATTATCCTAATGCTCAATCTCATTTGCCCAAATACCTAAACTTGCTAAATTTAACTATATTAGTCGGTAAGCAAGTAGATAGGCAGTTTTGCTTTGCCGTAAAAAACCCAGTCAGTACAATACACAGTTATTGGCGCATCATGACGTTTGCGTCTATAATGGGTGACGAGTTTTTATTTAATAAATCAGCTGCTAATTAAAAGCGATTTAACCCATACGCATGTAGTTAGTAAGCATGTAAATCAGTAAGGTGCGATATGTCAGAAGACCAAACCATGAGCGCAGAAGAGTTTCAAAATCAGTACTTTGATGATGAGTCGCAAGGCTTGGATAATGGGCCGGAGTATGATTTAGAGACCGGTCTGCTCGGTCAGCACGATGAGTTTGCCAACCTGCATACAGAGCTTGAAGAGGCGCGTGAGCAGCTGGTCAGTATCCGTGATTTTATTCGTTTTGCCGTCACCCAGCTACGTAATTATGATGTGGTGGTCGCTCAAGGAACGACAGACGAGTTCGCTGAAGCCTCTGCTATTGTGCTACATTCTTTATCTTTAGATTGGGCTGCCAATGATCAGATTTTGGATTGCCGCCTGACCACATCAGAAAAGCAGCAGGTACTGAGCTTATTAGAAGGGCGTATCGCTGAGCGTAAGCCATTAAGCTATTTGATTAATTTATCGTATTTCTGTGACTTGCCTTTTTATGTCGATGAGCGCGTTCTAATTCCACGCTCGCCAATCGCTGAGCTGATTCGTCAGCAGTTCCATCCATACTTTGAAGTGAGCGAGCTAGCAAAACCGATAGGCATTAGTGTCAATAATCAAGCGCCAGCTTTTTATGATCATGGCTTAGAGATTAAACAGCTATCACAGCCCGAGCGTATTTTAGATTTATGCACCGGTTCTGGCTGTATTGCTATTGCACTTGCCACACGTTTTGTTGATGCACTGGTCGATGCCGTTGATATCGATAAAGGGGCGCTGGAAGTCGCGATGGTCAACGTCGATCATCATGACTTAGGTCATCAAGTCAATGTGATTGAATCTGACTTATTTGCTAAGATTCCGGCTGAGCATCAATACGAGCTGATTGTCACCAATCCTCCGTATGTCGATGCCGCTATCATGGCAGATTTGCCCCCTGAGTTTTTATATGAGCCAGAACATGCGCTCGCAGCCGGTCAAGACGGCCTAGACTTGGTACATCGCATACTTTTTGAAGCGCCAGACTATCTAAGCCCTGAAGGGTTGCTGGTCTGTGAAGTGGGCGATAGTGAGTGGGCATTAAAACAGGCTTATCCTGAGATTCAGTTTGATTGGTTAAGGTTTGCTCACGGCGGTCATGGTATCTTTGCCATTACTTATGATGAGCTCATGACCCATCGCCAGTTATTTGCCGCTTATGTACAATTATTGGATAGCAATCAATAAAGTAAGATTGACACTGACACTAGAATTAAAAAACGGCAATTAAAAAATCGACTTCATTTGTTTAAGGATAAATATGGCTGGCAATAGTATTGGACAGGTTTTTACGGTAACGACGTGCGGTGAGTCGCATGGTGCAGGCCTGATGGCTATCGTCGATGGCGTGCCACCAGGTTTAGAATTATGTGAAGCAGATTTGCAGATAGATTTGGATCGCCGTAAACCTGGGACGTCTAAATACTCGACCCAGCGCCGTGAATCTGATGAAGTTGAGATTATCTCTGGCGTCTTTGAAGGTAAAACGACGGGCACATCGATTGGGCTTTTGATTCGTAACACCAATCAAAAATCAAAAGATTATAGTGAAATAAAAGACACTTTTCGCCCCGGTCATGCCGACTATACTTATAGTATGAAATACGGCTTTCGCGATTATCGCGGCGGCGGGCGTTCATCTGCGCGTGAAACGGCTATGCGTGTGGCGGCAGGTGCTATCGCTAAGAAATACTTGCATGAGCGCTTAGGCGTGCAAGTGCGCGGGCATGTTACCCAAATTGGCTCGGAATACAGTCAAGTGCTAGACCCAAGTCAAATCGACTGGGATTTTGTTAATAGCAATCCGTTCTTTTGTGCGGATAAAGACGCAGTCAGCCGCTTTGAAGTCTTGATAGACAGCTTGCGCCGTGAAGGAACGAGCTGCGGAGCACGTTTGGAGATTATCGCCAGTGGCGTGCCCGTAGGATTGGGTGAACCGGTATTTGACCGCTTAGATGCTGATATTGCCCATGCGATGATGAGTATTAATGCCGTTAAAGGCGTTGAAGTTGGTGATGGTATGGCAGTGGCAGGGCAGTTTGGGCATCGCTCACGTGATGAGATGACCCCTGATGGTTTTACGGCTAATCATGCAGGCGGCATCTTGGGCGGTATCTCGTCAGGACAAGATATCCGTGTCAGTATTGCTCTTAAACCAACCTCTAGTATTACGACGGCTGGCAAGAGTATCAATACAGATGGGGACGCGATTGAGATGCTGACTAAAGGTCGTCATGACCCTTGCGTAGGTGTGCGAGCGACGCCCATTGCAGAAGCGATGTTAGCGATTGTATTGCTTGATCATTATCTGCGTCATCGTGGTCAAAATGCGGATATTAAGCAACCAGTCCAATCGATTACTTAGATTTTCTGCCATACATTTATTTGCCCTTTGCCGCATCTACTGCTGTTCTATTAGATACGTTAGAGGGTTTTTTTATGCATGCTTAAAACTGTAATGATTCAGGTTATATATTCTAATTTAAATATTGTACGTCTTGCTTAATCAAACAAATAAATCTGGTTTTATTTATCAGTTAAAGGAACTTAAAACATGAGTAACTATTTAGATGCCGTTATTGTCGAACATAATCCCTCACAAAAAAAAATAGATAGAGCCGTGATTTGGCTGCATGGTTTGGGTGCTAGCGGTCATGACTTTGAGCCAGTCGTGCCACAGTTAGGTCTTGCGGATGACATGGCCGTACGTTTTATCTTTCCCCATGCGCCTAATCGACCAGTGACGGTCAATGGCGGCATGGTCATGCCCGCATGGTATGATATATTAGAGATGAGCCTTGAGCGTAAAGTCGATATTGCTCAAATCGAAGAATCTTCTCAGCAAATCCATGACTTGATTGCTCGTGAAATCGAGCGCGGTGTTAAGCCTGAGCATATTGTCATTGCGGGATTTTCGCAGGGTGGGGCAGTGGCGTATCATGTGGCACTCGGCTATCCGCAGCGCTTAGCAGGTTTGATGGCACTATCTACCTATCTTGCGACCAATGACAATATTGACTATAGTGAGGCTAATAAAGACATGCCGATATTGATAGAGCATGGCACGCACGACCCTGTTGTTCCTGTGGTTTTAGGTGAGCAAGCACAGGAGTTGTTATCAGCGAAAGGCTACAGTGTCGTTTATCATACCTATCCGATGGCGCACCAAGTTTGCATGCCACAAATCCAAAATATCGGTAAATGGATGAATAAAGTTTTGGCTTAGCACCTTAAGCTGTAACTTAATGTAATACGGACTGCTTATAGGTTGAAAGTCTATGGCTAAGTCCTATATAATAGTCAGTCTTATTGGGGATGTTCTGGCTTCGACGCTGGTGATGAAACTCAATGATGCATGTCGAGAGTGTATGTCCTCTCGTTAATCAAACATATATTGTTATAGTCGCAAACGACGAAACTTACGCTC
>Ga0208670_100012_pt1 | contig 115929 bp, 93 predicted proteins | sample 24BtaG_FD_184098 | JGI IMG/M metagenome (GOLD analysis project Ga0208670, IMG submission 184098) | Marine viral communities from Cariaco Basin, Caribbean Sea - 24B_WHOI_OMZ_CsCl (SPAdes) (version 2) | ecosystem: Environmental > Aquatic > Marine > Oceanic | place: Caribbean Sea: Cariaco Basin...
AGTATAGTTCGGTTAGGTTGTCCATGTAAGAAGTCCTTGTTGTGAAGTTTGTCTTGGTAAACTCACTTTAACAACTTCGGACTTCTTTTTTTATCTTTTTTTTGAGCCCTTATCCCGAACTGGGGTTATTAGAAGACCGTAATCGTCTTAAAATTGATATACGTATTGTTTATGGCAAAAATGATTTACACCCTGAAGAGATAAATTGGCTTAAAAATTTAACCTTTATTCGTACCAGCTTTTGTAAGAACCTACATGCTAAATGCTACCTCAATGAAAATGAATGCATTATTACTAGCTTGAACCTGTATGAGTTTAGCCAAGTGAACAATAATGAGATGGGTGTGCTGATTTACCGTAACGAAGACGCGAAGCTCTATGCTGATACTTACGAGGAAGCCCAACGTATTATTCGTATCAGTGATGAAGTGCGCATGTCGCTTGAAAAAGTAACTGAATCTGATAGTAGTGTTGATAATAAAGCCACTGCCAATAATACAACCGCTAGTCATAATGCTAATACAACGGTTAAACCTGCGGCAGAAACGGCAACACCTAATTACTCGAAGCTGACAACTGCAAAGCTTGCTAAAGAGTTGGGCTTTAAGACCCAAGAGTTAAATGATAAATTGCTAGCAGCTGGCTATGTACAAGAGCAAGAAGGAGAGCTTACATTAACAGATGCTGGACGTGCCGCTGGCGGTACAAGTAAAAAAGGAAAGTTTGGTGAGTTTTGCTTGTGGGATTCAGGAATGGTGATTTAATTACTCTGCTAACAGTACGTTCATTCAGTTAGTGATAAATGGAATAATCGCATTACAATCCGTCACAAGACATTCATAACCAGTTTGTTAATATAAAGTGAGTTTTTACTGATGTGCTCAGCGCTATTTTGATACCTGAGCATATCGATGATAATAATAGAGCGCATGGATACTTTCTAGCATTAGATACTTTGTGGTATTAATGGGTATTAACGCTCATCACAAACATAAATAAGGAATTAAGTATGGCAAATTTACGTCTGGGTGATACTGCACCAAATTTTGACGCCACAACCACTGACGGTGATATCAATTTCCACGAATGGGCAGGGGACAGTTGGGTGGTTTTCTTCTCACATCCTGCAGATTATACGCCAGTATGTACTACTGAGCTTGGTCGTACCGCAGCACTAGGCGGTGAGTTCCAGAAGCGCAATGTTAAACCAATCGCGCTATCGGTTGATGGTTTAGAAGATCATAAAGGTTGGGTAAGTGACATTGAAGAAACCCAAGGTACTGCTGTCAATTTCCCTATCATTGCTGACCCTGAGCGCAAAGTCGCAGATCTTTATGACATGATTCATCCAAATGCTGATAGTACAGCGACGGTCAGAAGCGTGTTTATTATTGATCCTAAGAAAAAAGTACGCTTAACGCTGACTTATCCAGCCAGCTGTGGCCGTAACTTTGATGAGATTATTCGCGTGATTGATGCAATGCAATTGTCTGATGAATATAACGTGGCAACGCCTGTTGATTGGAAAGATGGCGACGACGTTATTATTCCACCAAGTGTGAAAAACGAAGACATCGCTGCTAATTATCCTAAAGGTTATACCGAAATTAAGCCTTATTTACGTAGTACACCTGCGCCTAACAAATAAGTTAAGCGTATCTGATAGTTGTAATAGATGAAAAGTGAAAAGCCCTATGACTTAATGTTATGGGGCTTTTTTTATGTTTCAGCTTTTTATTGGCGTTAAGGTTTTGCTATGATGAGCAGAGTAGGCTATAACTGTTATATAGCGCATTGATAACTTTATCCAAACGCTATTTGCAATAATCATAATAAAGCCTAGCAGCGCTGAGTCGCTTTTGAGACCATCTTACAAGGAGTTTGCCATGAAAAAACTATACGTTACCCGTACTGCGCCCAATCCACGTAAAGCTCTGATTTTATTAGCGTCAAAAGGTATCGATGTTGACGATATGGATGATGTCGATGTGGTCGATATAGATTTTGCTACTAATGAGCAGATGTCTGATGAGTTTACCAAGATGAACCCGATGCAGACAGTGCCAGTATTAAAATTGGATGATGGCACCATACTCAATGATTCGCAGGCCGTGTGCGAATATCTCGACCGTGTCTATGGCGAGCGTTCAGTGATGGGTAATGATGTGGTACAGCGTGCGCAAGTGTGTTCTATGCGCCGTATTGCTGAGTTTGAGGTGTTGTATAATTTTATGCTGGCGTTTCAGCACAGTCATCCCTCCAAAGCGCAGCGGGTTGAACAAGTACCAGAGTTTGTCGCGCCGTCCATCGCGCGCGCTGTTAAAGCATTGCCCTATTTTGAAACTATGCTAGATGGTCACGACTACTTAGTTGGCGACCAGTTAAGTTTTGCTGATATTGTGCTGTATTTAGGTTTGGACTTTGGCAAAATACTCAAGGTTAACCCGAATGAACAGGGCGAAAATCTGGCGCGGTTTTATCAAATGATGAATGAGCGTTTTAGTATTAAAAATATGGCAAAGGCCAAGCCTGCTCATGAAAGTGAGTAAAAACGCTATGGCATTATAAATTTAGCAGCAAACTTAGCAATAAATAACGCCGATAGCCTTGGTTCGCTAATATCATTGTTAGCGACCTGAGGCTTTTTTAATCCACAGCTTAAATGAAAAATCAAACGATAATAGTTACTATTGATATATAATATTACACACTTCGTTACAAAACCTACCATCATCGGCGTTATAGTGGTCAAATTATGAACACTTTACAAAAATAGATATAATCACTCCTTGTATAGGCAACGGTGAATTATGAAAAAGTTTAATCACAAGGTATGACGCTCATGACATCATCTTTTACCATGCTATCTTCTATCCGCTTATTTTTTAGGTTTGCCTTAGTGCCAAGTATTTTAGCAGCAAGTTTGGCCTTGGGTGCTTGTCAAAAAGACGCAGCGCCTACTGGCGGTGACGCACCAGACAACACTGAAGCGGGCATAGCAACTGATGCCACATTAAACACCGATACGGCATCTGATACAGCTAATGATACGAAACTGACTGCAGAGCAAGAGATGATTAAAGATTTAGCGCGTTATCGCTGGACATTATTGGATATCGATGACAAAAGTGGTGGACCTGTCATAACGACGCTTGTGGATATTAAGGAGCAAGTCACGCTGCTGTTTAATCAAAATCAAGGTCAAAACACGCTGAACTATAGTGTGGGTTGCAATACAATAAGTGCCGTGTATCAGTTGCAAGGTCAGACGCTAACGACCGAAGAGAGCATGAGCACTAAAATGCTCTGCGAAGATCTCAATAAAGCAGAAAATCGTTTAAATACCTTGATGCAAGGTAGCAGTCAGCTGAGTTTGACTGAAGGTGAAAACCCAGTGCTTACACAAGTGACCAGTAATGCGATTACGTTGACTTGGGAAGGTAAGCTTACTTCACAAGCCAAATATAACAGTAAGGGTGAAACCGTATTTTGGGCGGTAAATGCTAAGAAAGTAGCGTGTGCTGATGATAGCTCAGAGATATGTTTACAAGTGAAGCCCATCACTTATGATGACCAAGGTATTAAAGTGAGTGAAGGAGAATGGGCAGCATTTACTGGTGAAATTGATGGCTATCAGCATGACGGCATGCATGACGAAGTATTGCGTCTCCAGCGTTATGAGTTAGATAGTAACGAAAGCACAGAAGGTGAAGAATATGCTTATGTGTTGGACGCGGTGATTGAGAGTGCGGTAGCAGAGTAACTTGGTTAGTTGCTTATACTATATAGTCAGTTCAATATAAAAGAGATACGTTCAAAATAACGTTCTGCTGATATAAATTTTCCTAGCTTGCTGTGCGCTTCGCACTCCAGAGGCTTCGAAAAATTTATCTCAGCAGCACTGCATTCTTTTTAAATCGAATCCGCCATAGTAAAAACATAGCATAAATAGTCAGATAGTTTAAATAAAAAACACGCGCCGTTTGGACGCGTGTTTTTTTATGGTTATTTGCTTTATGACTATATGTTTTTATTCTAACGCAAATTGCCTAAGTCTTCTTCTGTCAAACGCCAGCGCCCTTTTTTCTTAGAAGCACCGCGTCCACGCATGGCACTATTTAAAATTAATTTGTTCATTGAATGGCTTGAGTGCGCATGACAAATGGCGCAGGCAAGACCATCAGCGGCGTCTTGTTGCGGCACCACGTCTAAAGACAGTATGCGGCAGACCATCTCTTGTACTTGCTCTTTTGCCGCTGCCCCATAACCGCAAACCGCTTGTTTAATTTGGCGTGCGGTATATTCTGATACTTCCAAATCTAAAGCGACCATGGCAGCAATAGCAGCGCCGCGTGCTTGCCCTAGTTTTAGCGCTGAGTCTGGGTTTTCTGCCATAAACACTTGCTCGATAGCGGTATAAATAGGCTCATCGGCATATTTTAGATGATGCTGGGTGATACGGGTCAAGCCATTAAAAATACGCTTCAAGCGCTCAGGCATCTCTTTGGTATCCGTACGAATAGTGCCGGCATCAATATATGTCAGCTTGTCGCCTGTTTGTTGAACAATGCCATAACCGGTCATGCGCGAACCCGGATCAATCCCGATAATAATTGCCATAGTATTCCGTCTTGCTTACATTTTGTTTTATGGCTTAAAAATCAGCCTTAAGTTTGATAGTATAGCAATCAATCCCCATATACATCATATGTTAGCCATTTTAATTTTCATGGCGCTCAATTTTTTGGATTTTATCTTATAGGACGACACTTTATGGGTCAGATAGTTGGTATTGCCATCGTTTGGTTTATTATCGAGATGCTACTGTGGTATTTGCTTGCTCAATTTATGAGCGGTTGGTGGGTGTTTATGTGGTTTATCATCGCCGCCGTCATCGGTATCTCACTGATGCGTAAAGGGATGGCAGCACTCAATCCAATGGCACAGCAGATGAAAGCGGGCGGTATGATGAATCCTGCGATGCGTCCGCAAGAATCAACCATGATTAAAAGTGTCGCCATGGCAGCTGCCGGTATTTTGCTGCTGATTCCGGGTGTGCTGAGTGATTTATTGGCGTTATTGGTGATATTGCCGCCAGTGCAGAAAAAGCTTAAAGACTTTGCTAATAACTACGTCATGAACAATCAGCAAAAAATGATGGAGATGATGGCGAAACAGATGGGCGGCGGACAAAATCCGTTCGGTGGTGCTGGTGGCATGGGTGGTCAAAACCCATTTGGCGGTGCAGGTGGTATGAATAACCAAAACCCGTTTGGTCAGCAACAGCAAAACCCATTCGGTGATGTGTTTAAACAGCATACCACCGTTGATGGTACGGCAAAAACCATTCCGAAAGATGTGAAAAAAATCACCAAATCAGCCAATGATGAATAGTTCATTTATTAATAAGTAGGTAGATAATAAGACATAAAAAAAGCCCCTTTCGTCAATGACAAAAGGGGCTTTTTGAGCGTTAAAACTATTTTTTATAAAGGTTATGTTTATTAATAAAATAGCTAATAACTGAATGAAACAACCGAAGTGCCGCCGCAAGATGGTGACCCATGAACCGTGAAGTTCAGGGCGGATGCGTCACTGCCTCTGCAGGTTTCCTGAGACACCGCAAGCGGTGCAGGCATACACAATGAAGCAATAGGTACCACATCCTGGTAAAGCATTATCGGCTCAGGGAATAAACATCTACTAGCCAACACTTCAGAATATAATTATCTTAACCAATGGTTTGAGTGATTGCAAGTACGATTTACAGATTACTACGTAGGTTAAGGTCTTAGCATTATTGTTGTCGAGTTTTAAGCCCATTTTCTAGCCAATAAAAGCGCTCAAAACCTTTAATTACGGGCTTAAAGGGGCGTTTTTTCAGCTATTTGGAGATGTGTGGTAATATAGAGGGCTTTAAACATCCTAATATAGCATTATAGGCGTTCATTCACTTGAGGAGCGGTAATCCATGACCCATAACCAGCAACAATCAGAATTTATCGACGATAGTCAGGCCCAGCTCAATAATAAGCAGGATAGCGAGCAAAATAAAAAAGTGCCGCATGTCTTAATGATATTAGATGGTTTTGGGCATCGTGAAGACGACAAGGATAATGCGATTGCTGCCGCCGATATGCCAAACTTGGATAAGATTTATCAGCAATATCCGCATGGATTGATATCTGCTTCCGGAGAAGATGTCGGTCTGCCAGACGGACAGTTTGGTAACTCAGAAGTTGGCCATATGAATTTGGGCGCGGGCCGTGTGCTGTATCAAGACTCAACCCGTATCTCAAGTGAAGTGGCCAATCGTGAGTTTTATAAAAACGAAGCCTTGGTCAATGCGGTGAAAGCAGCAAACGAGCTTGGCGGAAACGTGCATATTATGGGACTGTTGTCCGATGGCGGCGTCCACTCGCATCAAGACCATATCGAAGCAATGTGTCATTCAGCGTTGGTACACGGTGCCAAAAATGTCTTTGTCCATTGTTTTCTAGACGGCCGTGATACGCCACCAAAATCTGCTGATAAGTATATTAATCGCTTACGGGAGCATATTGGGAAACTCAATGCCCATTACGAAGGTGGTCGCGTACAGATTGCCAGTATCATCGGGCGCTACTATGCGATGGATCGTGACAATCGCTGGGATCGCGTGCAAAAAGCCTATGAGCTTATCACCGAAGGTAAAGCCGATCGCTTAGCGACGCGTGCCGATGGCGCGGTACAAGCCGCGTACAAAGCACGTGAAACTGATGAGTTTATCAATCCAACCATTGTCATTGGCCGCGATGAAGTGCCATATACCGTCGATGATAATGATGCGCTTATTTTTATGAACTTCCGCGCTGACCGTGCCCGTGAGCTTGCGCAAGCGTTTGTGCTACCAGATCATGAGTTTTCAGGCTTTGCCCGTCATAAGCAACCAAGGCTTGCCGCTTTTGTGATGTTGACGAAATATTCTGATGTTTTAGCAGCCAATCCAAAAACCAGCATTGCTTATTATCCAACGTCATTGACCAATACGCTTGGCGAGTATTTGCAGAATAAAGGTAAAACCCAGTTGCGTATCGCTGAAACTGAAAAGTATGCGCATGTGACGTTTTTCTTTAGTGGCGGCCGTGAAGAAGAGTATAAAGGCGAGACGCGGATTTTAGTGCCATCTCCCGATGTTGCCACTTATGATTTAAAGCCAGAAATGAGCGCTCCTGAGGTGACAGATGAATTGGTTGCTGCCATTGAGTCTGGTAAATATGATGTGTTGGTGGTCAACTATGCCAATGGCGATATGGTAGGGCATACAGGTATCTTTGACGCGGCAGTTAAAGCGGTAGAGGCGTTAGATGTCTGTATTGGTCGCGTAGAGACCGCGGTACGCGCAGCTGGCGGTAATATGCTTATCACGGCTGACCATGGTAACTGTGAGCAGATGCAAGATTATGAAAGCGGGCAGGTACATACGCAACATACCACCGAACACGTGCCATTGATTTATATTGGCGAGCAATCAGTAACAGTACGTAGTGGCGGTAAGCTGAGTGATATTGCGCCAACTATTTTGGCGTTAATGGATATTGAACAGCCAGATGAGATGACCGGTGAAAATTTATTGGTTCCAGCATCATAATATGGTCACGTATTATTAATGTTTAAGGCTAATGCTTAATCGCTAATGCTTAATAGTAAGGCTTTAACAGCTTATTAGTACAGCTAAGCATTTTAAAAGAGGGAAGGATATTTATTATCCTTCTCTTTTTTTATGTGCTTTTTTAGATTTTTTCTGTTGCCTTGTTTTTGATGCATCTTGCCCGATACATTTTGCTTAATTTATTTGCAATACTATCCTAGTTTAAGGTAGCCGCTTGGTGTTATTTTAACGGACATTGTTGATTAATAACTCTATAATTTATTCATCACCCTATAATCATAAATAACCATATAATCATCTGATACATCTAACAAAGTTATAAAAATAATAACCAAACCAAAATGACCAAAGCAAATTTTTTAAGGGGTTTCTTTTATGCGTCCTATTAGCTCTTTATCCTTATTGATGTTTAAAAGATTGGAAAACCCAATGCTGACACTATTTATGAGCGCTCGGTTTATGAATTCTCAATCTTTCGGCTTTAAATCTATTAGCTCGCAGGTATTAAAGCCAGCTATTCTCACAAGCTTACTGGGTTTAAGCGTTGTGACCATGTCTGCCCAAGCGGCTATCAATAATAACGGTAAAATCAATAATAATAAAAACCCTACTTCAAGTTTGCAATTAATCAGTCTTAATGCCGATGATGTGCCATTAGACAACGGTGCGGACGATTTTTCAGATATTGCAGATATGCTCGAATCAGCCGATCAAGTTGATGACTCAATAGATGCTGTCGCTGATGAGAGTGCATTGGATAATGGCTCAGATGCCATTAATACTGATATTCCCGATGAAGTGGCGCAGGTGTCATTAAATGCCATTTCACCTGAAACCCTAAAAACCTTTGTTGCTGTCGTTGATTTGGTACGCCGTGAATATGTTGATGCGGTGAAGGATGAAGAGTTATTTAACAATGCCATGAGTGGCATGTTGACCAAGCTTGATAGCCATGCTGAGTTTTTGGATGCAGAGGCGTATGAGAATTTGCGCGCTTTTACCGAAGGGGATGTTGGTGATATCGGTATCAAAGTGCAATATCAGCCAAAAGAAGGTTATTGGGTGATTACGGAGGTAATTGATGGTTCACCTGCTGATAAAAAGGGCATTGCTGTTGGCGATTATTTGCATCAAGTCGATGAGTTTAAGCTTGGTGAAGAGGAAGAAAGTAATGATATCGAGCAACTTTTGACAGGGATTGCCGGCACGCAAGTAGATGTGGTGACGTCAAAAGCAGGTCGCCGTAAACACACCACGACTTTGCAGCGTAATAACAATCATCCGCAGATTATTGAAACTCGATTTGTTGATGGTATGGCGATTATTAGATTGCCCGCCTTTCAAAACAACAGCCGTGAGAAATTACTGCAAAGTTTGATTGATTTAGATGCGCCCGTCACCGGAGTTTTATTAGATATGCGCGACAATCCAGGCGGTGTACTGGCGTCAGCCGTAAGCGTTGCTAGCTTGTTTATGACCGATACCGATGTGGTACAAGTAAAAGGTCGTCAAAGTGACTCGCGCACGCTATCGACGCAAGGTGCCGCGTTATTAGAAGCGTTGCCCGTCGTGGTTTTGCAAAACCGTTATTCAGCATCTGCCGCCGAGGTATTAGCCAGCAGTTTGCAAGCGCAGAAGCGCGCCACAATTTTGGGCGAGGTCAGTTATGGCAAAGGCTCAGTACAGTCCGTTATCCCGCTCAATGATGAGCAGGCGGTCAAGCTGACGGTTGCCAACTATATGACTGCATTGGGTAAAAAGATAGATGGGGTTGGGGTAGAGCCTGATGTGACGTTATTGGGTAATGAGAGCACATGGGAGCAACAGGCGCTTGATTTACTCCGTCAGCAAGCACTGCCTTCGGGTATTCGCTTTGTACGTAAGGCACAGGCAGACAGCGGTGCTAAGCAAGATAAGTCTATTAAAGACGAAGCGATTAAAAAGAAAGTCACTCAAAACAATACGGTCATCGACCATGTGATTGATAAACCGACTGCTAAAGACAAACGTTAATTTAAGTAGAGTTTAAATCAAGGCATCGCTTTAACAGTCGCTATTATTTATGATTCAGATTGATCTTCGGCAATCTCTAGCTTGGTCATGCGATAGCGTAAAGAGCGAAAGGTCGTACCCAATAGTTCGGCCGCTTGGGTCTTATTCCAGTTAGTTTGCTTAAGCGCGGTAATGATCAGCCGTTTTTCTTGTTCTTGTAGATAATGCTCTAAGCCTTGGGCAGGTAAGTGACCAGCGGCAATATCTTCTTTATGCACTGACTTACTTAGACTGTCTTGCTTATCAGCTTGATTGTTTATTGACGCATCTAAACTACTAGCCACCGATTTATCAGCAGTTTTTTCGGCATTTTCTGCTAAGCGCGTACTCGCTGGGCTTGTATTCATGGAAGGATAATGCTGAGTGGTGGTTCGATAAGGATGTATATTGGCTTTTGCTTGTTGCGTGCTGTCTGTTTCTACCTTACTTTTTATGGCATTATCTTGTATTGAGTCAGCTACCGAGCTTTCACTTTTATTTGAAAGAGAAGCGTTCGAGATTGTCGCTTTATTGGTACTGATATTTTGACTGGCAGATGTAACTACTTCTTGGTGGCTATCAATATTAGGTAGACCTAGATGACTGGCATCGATAGTTGAGGTTTCTGCCAAGGTTACTGCGCGCTCAAGGACGTTACGCAACTCACGAACGTTACCAGCAAAGTCATGATCTTGCAGGCGCGCACAAGCGTTATCCGTCAGTGTTGGCGGCGATTCTAATTGCCATTCATCGGCGATTAGTGCCAAAAAGTGCTTAGCCAATACAGGGATATCATCACGCCGCGCGTTGAGCGTTGGCAGTTTAAGCTCAATCACATTAATACGATAATACAAATCTTGGCGAAAATTGCCCGCTTGTACCAACTGATTTAAATCCTTATGGGTCGCCGATAAAATACGAATATCAACCGGTACTTCTTTGGTATCACCGATTGCGCGCACGGTTTTCTCTTGAATAGCGCGCAGTAATTTAACTTGCATCGCTAGTGGCAAGTCGGCGACCTCATCTAAAAATAGCGTGCCGCCATTGGCTTGTTGAAACAATCCTTGTTTATCGGCGACAGCGCCGGTAAAGCTGCCTTTTTTATGACCAAAAAATTCCGACTCCATCAGCTCTGACGGTATTGCCCCGCAGTTGACCGGCACAAAGCTGCCATCGCGGCGCGGGCTTAAATCATGAATCAAGCGCGCCACCACTTCTTTACCTGTACCTGAAGCCCCTGATAAAAAAACCGGTGCTTGTGAGCGCGCTAATTTTAAAATGGTGTTTTTTAGCGGATGCATGACAGCAGAGTCGCCGATCAAGCGGCTATCGAGCATTTGCTGCTCAGGTGAACGCTCAGGCGTCGACTTGGACACATTGTCTTGATGGATAACCTTAAGGGCGCTTTCAACTAATTGACGCAGGCGGGGCAGCTCAAGCGGTTTATTCACGAAATCAAAAGCGCCTAACTTTAACGCTTCAATCGCCAAATCCATACTGCCGTGTGCCGTAATCACTGCAATGGGCGTCGTTGAGCTGCCGCTAATATGCTTAACCAACTCTAATCCTGAACCGTCAGGTAATTTTAAATCGGTTAGACAAAAATCATAGTCATTTTCTTGCCAATAGGCTTTGGCTTGCGACAAAGTATAGGCCACATCACTTTTGATGCCCATCTTGGTCAACGTGATTTGCATCAAGCGACATAAATCTACTTCGTCATCAACGACTAGCGCGGTTGTGGTCATACATTATCTCATTGTTTTCAAGTACTTCATTGTCTTCAAGTACTTCATTGTTTTCAAGTACTACAAGGGTGTTAAAAAGGTATTAAAAAATCATCGTATCAAAGTTTATAGTGCATAAATAGTAGCGTTTATGAGACATTTATAGGTTTTCAATTATTAGGCAAACGCTTCCTATGTGTTTTCATCTGTACTTTCATAGACGTCATGCTGGATGGCAGGGGCAATCAAACGGAAGCAGGTTTTTTTATGTTCCGGAATATAAAGCAGGCGCGCATGATTGGCCTCACAAAATGCTTGCGATAAGTATAATCCCAAACCTGTGCCAGCTTTATCGGTGGTAAAAAACGGATTAAACAAATGGGTTAAATCCACATCACTAACGCCTGTACCATCATCCAACACATCAATTATAACATCGTTATCGGCACAATAAATCTCGATTTCCACAATAGCATGAGGGTTAGCATAGCTGCTATGACGTAAACCATTGTTAATTAAATTGATAAGAATTTGTTCTAACTGGTGCGTGTCAAATGAGATTGTCGGCTGCGTATGGCTGCGTAAAAAAACATCATGACCTTGAAAGTAATTGTCTAAAAATGTTGGCATCCAATCCGCAAGGACAATCATTTGCTGGTTGGCAATCTGCTGACGAGACAGCTTTAAGACATCTTCAATAATACGATTGACGCGCTTGGTCTGCGTAAATATCATTTTATAAAGCTCATGGTTGCCAGCCATCTTGTCATTGGTACTTGTGTCGTTATCTGCTGTCTGACTTTCTTCGATATCTTCTATTAATAATTGGCTGGCTTGGGAAATCGCTGCTAAAGGATTTCTTATTTCATGGGCAATACTAGCAGTTAGCTGTCCTAAAGACGCCAATTTTAATTGCTGCGCACTGGCTTGTTCACGGCGTAAATCTTCTAATATGATCAGCTTGCTGTCATCTTTTAAAGGGATAATCTCGACACGCAGCTTACCGACGACAGAAGCATTGGCCACGGCTGGTAACTCATAAATAAAAGTGCGAGATTGCCCAGCTTCTACCGATAAGCAGGCTTCGAGTAGTTGCAGATGTTGTGCGCGCAGCTGCTGCTGAAAATCAGATACGGGTTGATTTTCATTATAGTGTGACGTTTTTTTCGCCGTCTCGCTTGGGGTTTTTAGCATCTGACTGATATTGACCGCTTCTGTTATCACTAGCGGGGAAGGGTTTGGAATACTGAGCAGTTGATGGGCGGCAAGGTTTGCCAGCACAACATGCTTAGAGTCGATGACGATAACGCCATTGACCATTTGCGTGATGACTTCTTGATTAATGACGTTTAAGCGTTCGACTTCTTTTGCGTGGCTTGCTGCTACTTTTTCAAGCTGGACCAAACGCTGTGAGATTGACCAACTTAAACCTCCCACTGCCAAAAAACTGGCTGACATTAATAGCGCGTCACCCAAATTTGCCAAACTCATACTGTTGGCAATGGCATAAAAAAACTGCTGATAGATAACAAAAATAATCGCAAGCAAAGTAATAATAAGCGCTTGCGAGCTATGTAAGAGCATAAAGCTGGCGGCGACCACCACCATATATAGCATGGTCAACTGCAAATCGGGCGCGCCAGCGGTATAAAGTAATAAGCTTAAAATGATGACATCTACTACTAAGCCAAAAGTCAGCTGTCGCCGCAGATGCTTGGTCACCACATAAAATAAACCAAGTAAAATCAGGCTCAGCAGGACATAAAAGCTGAGTGCTGTTTGCTGCAAAAAGCTTGGTAATGATGAGCCATCGCTAGAGCGAGCCGTGATATAGACCATCAGCATAGAAAACAGGCTGAGAATAAATCGATAGCTGCTATAGATCAAACCCAACCTGCGTAGCTGTGGCAACGGCAAGGTATCGTCGCCCTGCAAATAATCCGTGATAGCGGCTATAACGCTAGGAGCAGATTTCTTATGCTGCTCATGTTGCCCATGTTGCTTAGACTTTGACGATGGCACAGGCTTTGAAGGTTTCATAGGCTTTAAAGTTTTCACTGGCTCTAAAGCCTTTTAAGTTGAGCGTAATAGAAAGGAAGGTGCTTACTATACTTAGTAACTTATACTTAGTAATTTACGGTTGAATAAGACCATGACGAATGGCTAGGTGGGTCAATTTCACATCGCTATCGACGCCGACTTTTTCATAAATGCGATAGCGATAAGTGTTGATGGTTTTTACACTGACAAACAACTGATCAGCGATTTGCTGCGGGCTTTGGCAGTTGACTACCATCATAGCGACTTGTTTTTCGCGGTCACTTAATAAGTCAAAAGGCGAGCTGGCGTTATCTGATAGGAGTACGTCCGCTAATTGCTCGGCGACGTCTTGGCTAAAATAGCGCCCACCTTGATAGATTTTTTTCACCGCGCGTATCATCTCATCAAGCGGCGTACCTTTGGTAATATAACCATTAACGCCCGCTTTGATGAGCATCGAAGGATAAGGCTGCGCCGACATACTGCTGACGGCCAATATTTTGATGCCCATATCTAACTGAACCAAGCGTTTGGTTGCTTCAAGACCGCCAATATTGGGCATATTGACATCCAGCAATATCACATCAGGGCGCAGCTGTTTTGCCATTTTAATCGCCATATCGCCGCTATCTGCCTCGCCGACGACTTCGATATCAGCACTATCTGCCAACATACGGCTAATGCCCATCCGCACCAAATCATGATCATCTACTACTAATACTCGAATCATAGTTATACTCTTTTCTATCTGTCAGAATAAAGGGCGCACTGCTAATGTTAAGCTGCTTAGCGTGTCTTACTTTGGGTGCTTTATTGAATTAATTTATTGTATTGATTTATTGAAATACTCTAAAAATTCGCTACTATAAGTATATCAATTAACAAAGACACTGATATTATGCGTCATAGTTTAATATTAACTTTGCAATTAAGAGGTTATAAGCCTAAATGTAAGGCTATATTGCGCCAGTGTTAATAAATATTGCTGTAATATAAAGTAAATGTAGTAAAGTTTGAATGTGGCTAAAAAATGACATCTAATTGATTTAGTAGATTAAACTTAAATGCAAACCATGATACACTAAAAATACAAAAACTCTATGTGAGTATCTACAAACACATCCATAAACGCTACGTACGTGGTTGCTGTTAGTGAGTATGTACTGACTCTCTAACTAATGGCAACGCGGCAGCAGGAGGCATAATGAAGCAACTACCATTAACCAAACAGCAATTAATCGCTGCTCTGATTTCATTGAGTTTGGGCAGTGTTGCACAAGCCGCACTTACAATTAATGGTGGTTCTAGCTCAGAGTCTAGCGCTCGTGTGAGCTGGGGCGGTGCCGATAGCCTGTCTGAAGCTCGCAGCATCATGTATAAAGCCAATAATAGTAATAGCGGCTCGGCGATTAAAAAAGTAGATAACGGTCACGGTACCACCAATATTACCAATACCCGTACGTTTGGTAATAGTAATAACAGCTTTAACAATACGACTAACGCCAACAGCTATAACACCACCTATCGTGGCAGTTTTGGCAGTAGTAGTATGATTCCAATCAGCACCGATTCGCGCAGTGTTGCGGTCATCGATGCTGAAACGGGCGAATCTATCTACGAAAAAGACGCTGATATTGCCCGTCCAATGGCCAGTATCACCAAAGTCATGACAGCGATGGTAGTGTTAGATGCTGGTCTCGACATGCGTGAAGAGCTTACCCTTGACCCAGAAGACTTTGTCGGTCCTAAACGCGCCAGCTCAAACCTTAAGTCAGGCGACCGTTTAAACCGTGCTGAGATGTTACTGATGGCATTAATGAAATCAGAAAATCCTGCCGCAAAAAGTCTAGCGCGTAATTATCCAGGCGGTTATAGTGCCTTTATCCGTGCGATGAATCGCAAAGCACAAGACTTGGGTATGACTACTGCATTTTTCGGTGATCCAACCGGTCTTGATAAGCGTAACGTTGCTTCGTCAAATGATTTGGTAAAAATGGTGCGTGCTGCTGGTAATTACGATGTCATTCGTCGTTTTTCGACCACCAAAAGCTATGACTTTTATGTTTCTAACTTTTCAAGCGGCAACCGTACTTATAAAGCCAACAACACCAGCAGTTTAGTGCGTGATGGTAGCTATCCGATTGGTATCTCAAAAACAGGCTTTATCAATGAAGCTGGTCGTTGTGTGGTGATGGAAACCCGCGTTAATAATCGTCCTGCGATTATTGTGATTTTAGGCGCGAACAGCTCAGCGACACGTTGGGGTGATGCTAAAAACATTCTAAACAGCTTGGCGACTCGCCGTACGGTGTAAGCTTGCTGTTTTAGGATTTATAAAAAAAAGGCTGTTATGCGATATAACAGCCTTTTTATTGTGTTGAATTTAGGGCGTCTTTTAGGAAAAACCATATGAATCAAGCATCGACTGTTACGCGAGCTCCCAAACTATACTTACTCACCAATGACGATGAGTTTGCGGTTTTGTATGCCAAGCTAGAAGCAGCATTCGCGACAGGGTTGATAGCGCTATTGCAAATTCGCCGTAAAAGGACTTTACAGCTGCCTGATGGAGCCACAAAACTCTATGATGAAGCGCTGCAAATAGTCCGTTTGGCAAAAACTTATGATGTCCCAGTGGTCATTAATGATGATATAAAACTTGCCGAAAAACTTGGTGTGGGTGTGCATTTAGGTCAGCAAGATGGCGATATTAATGATGCCAAAAGTCAACTTGCACCCAAACAGATTATCGGTCGTACCTGTCATGGTGATGTAGATTTAGTCAAAGAAGCCAAAAAAGAGGGCGCAAGCTATGCGGCGATGGGGGCGGTTTTTGCCTCAAACACCAAGCCTAATGCCAATATTATCTCACGCCAAGAGCTTATTGATGGCTGTCAGCAAGGGGTTGATATATGTGTGATTGGAGGCTTAAGCGCAGAAAATATCGTTGAGCTGGCAGGTTTGCCGCTTGCTTATGTGGCAGTCGTTGGGGATATTATGGACTTACCCGTGCAGCAAATCGCTGCGCGTTGTCAGCAATGGCAGCAGGCGCTCGATACTTGGCGTACGCCTGCGTTATAAACAATAAGGTTAAAATAACGCTGAAGTTAAAATAACGCTGAAGTGTTACTCAGCGTGTTCCATACAAAGAGTCGCGTAAGGTAATGCTTTTAAGCGTTGTTCTTCAATTTTTTCGCCGCATACTTCACATTCACCATAAGTGCCGTTTTCAATGCGGCTTAGCGCATTTTCGACATAGACTAAACTTTGACGTGCTTCGCCCATTAAATTTGTGCGCATGTCGTTTTGACGGTAAGAGATGGCTTGATCTTCCCAATGTTCATTGAGGTCGTCTTGTGGGTTTTGGATATGGTCCTCGATTTTATTGATACGAGTCTCATATTCTTCCTTGAGTTTTAATAGTTCTTGTTTGGCCGTTTTAAGGTCGATACTCATTGGGTTCTCCTAATGGGTTATTTTTATTGTTGGGGTCATTAATTATTACTAGCAGTTTATTATCACTAACCGCTTTATCATAAACAGCCTAACGAGTGAGTACCACCACGAAATGTTACTGATTTTTATCGAAATTTCGCCCATTTTTTATCGTCTAAGCTTACTGGGTGAAATTTATGCAGGTTCTTTATGAGCATCTGCTAGAAAACTGCTAGAATACACCGCCGCAAATTCTTGTTGGGTTGTCTTTATAAAACCACAAGTAACAACAGCCAAAGAGCAACCCATTAGATAATTTGAATAATATTATTTAGACATTAATAAAAAGCCACACGGCAGATTAACCATAGATGATGCATAGGAGCAGGTAATGAATTTTTTGCGTATGAGTGAGCTGAGCTTAACCGATAAAGTGGTATTGATTCGTGAAGACTTAAATGTGCCTATTAAAGACGGTAAAGTCAGCAGTGACGCTCGCCTGCAAGCCAGTTTGCCTACCATTAAAATGGCGCTAGAAAAAGGCGCGGCGGTAATTGTCTGCTCACACCTTGGTCGTCCGACTGAAGGCAGCCCTGAAGCCATATATTCGCTCGCACCGGTCGCTGATTATCTAAGCGATAAATTAGCCACACAACTATCAAAGCCAGTCAGCTTAAATACTGACTATTTGACTGCAGGCGTGACAATCAACGCCGGTGAAGTCGTACTGCTAGAAAACGTGCGCTTTAATAAAGGCGAGAAGAAAAACGATGCCGATTTGGCGCAGAAATACGCTGATTTGTGCGACGTATTTGTTATGGATGCCTTTGGCACTGCCCACCGTGCGCAAGCATCGACAGAGGGCGTGACCCAAGCCATGCACCAAGCAGGCAAAGTAGCTTGCGCCGGACCTTTGCTGGCAGCAGAGCTTGATGCGTTGAGCTTAGCACTTGAAACGCCTGCACAGCCGATGCTAGCAATCGTTGGTGGCTCGAAAGTATCGACTAAGCTTGAAGTACTGCACAGCTTGGCTGAACTATGCTCACAGATTATCGTTGGCGGCGGTATTGCCAACACTTTCCTAGCAGCTAAAGGTTATAGCGTTGGCGCTTCTTTATATGAGGCGGACTTGGTGGACACTGCTCGTGACATCATGAGTAAAACTGAAATTTTATTACCTGAGTATGTGGTCGTTGCTGATAAAAACGACATCAACTTTGATGACTTTACCGGCTCATTACAACAAGCTACTGCAACTATCAAGTCTGTCGATGCCATTGGCGATAATGACATGATCTTAGACATTGCGCCAGAAAGTGCTAAGCAATTGGCTGATGCTATCATCAAGGCAAAAACCATCTTATGGAATGGTCCGGTCGGCGTTTTTGAAGTCGATGCTTTCGGTCAGGGCACCCAAATCGTAGCAAATGCTGTTAAAGACAGCCAAGGTTTCTCGATTGCTGGCGGCGGCGATACCTTAGCGGCGATTGATAAATATCAAGTGGCTGATGGTGTCAGCTATATGTCAACAGGCGGCGGCGCATTTTTAGAATTCGTAGAAGGTAAGGTGTTACCTGCTGTTGCTGCCTTACAAATTCAGGAATAGCGCTTAACGATACTTCAGCAGCTGAGTAACAGTAGACGTACAACTTATCGTGAGCATCTAGGTTAGGCTATAAAAAGTTAGGCCATATAAATAATAAAGTATAAGGTGACCGCTATGGTTGGCTTTCAATTGATGTTTAACCTGTCAATATGAAAGCAAGAAGTAAGAGTGGTCACTGATTATTATTAAGTGGTAATTATTTGTTTCTATACTGAAAATTGTTATTGCATGTCTAATTTGCACTCTATAAAATAGCGCAAATCATGTATTTGGCATGCTTTATTTACGAGAGGTTTATTATGTTAAAACGTCATTTATTACTTGCTAGCGTACTTGCTGGTACTTTTGCAATCACTGCATGTAGCCAAGAAACACAAGATAAAACGGCAGCTGCTGCTGATTCTGCTGCTGAAGATACTGCTGCTAACACTGATGCTGCCGCTGCTGAAACAGAAGCTGCTGCTGCTGAAGCTGAAGTTGCTGCCCAAAACGCCGGTACTGAAGTTGCCGAAGGCGCTGAAACTGCCGGTGCTGCTGCTACTGATGCACTAGCAAATACTGGCGAAGCGGTTGTGGTAGGCGCCAATGAAGCCGTGTCCGCTACTGCTGGCGTGGTTGCCGATGGCGCAGCTGCTGTTGAAGATAAAGCCAGTGAAAATGCAGTAGAAGCAGAGCAACAGTACTAAAGAGCAACAGTACTAATTAGTAGTTTTAATTTTAAGCATTGGTTATCAATACTAATTGCTTTATAAGCCCTCAAAATATGTAAAAAGCTTTGGTGATAGCCAAGGCTTTTTTGTATTTAAAACATTCATTTAGGCACAGCCAAATCAAAGACATAAGGTATTTGGTTTATGGGTATTTCTAATAGAGCTGTATAGGCGATAAGTCCTACCAAATAGATTGATAAAAACCGACCGTATTTTTTATAAATTAAGCAAAGAAATAAATAGTCGGCTAAGCGCTACGAAGCGGTGACAATTTTTGCTATAATCACGGCGTAATAATTACGATAAAAAACACCAGTTTTTCGCTGGTCTGGCTATATAAGGCTAGGATTTTAGGGCAATTGTTGCAACATCGTATTTTTAAGAATGATTTCTTAATATCATATTCAAAATTTAATCAGAGAGCGTCTTATGGCTTTAATATCGTTACGTCAACTTCTAGATCATGCCGCCGAGCACAGCTACGGTGTTCCTGCCTTTAACGTCAATAACTTAGAGCAGATGCGTGCAATCATGATGGCGGCCGACGCCTGTGACTCACCTGTCATTGTTCAAGCTAGTGCCGGCGCCCGTAATTATGCAGGTTCTGCGTTTTTACGTCATCTGATTATTGCGGCGATCGAAGAGTGGCCGCATATTCCTGTAGTGATGCATCAAGATCATGGTATGTCACCTGCTATTTGCCAGCGCTCAATTCAGCAGGGCTTTTCATCAGTAATGATGGATGGATCGCTTGGTGAAGATGGCAAAACGCCAATGGACTATGACTACAATGCTAGCGTAACCCGCGAAGTGGTCAAAATGGCGCACGCGTGCGGTGTCTCTGTCGAAGGTGAAATCGGTTGCTTGGGCAGTCTTGAGACCGGTATGGCAGGCGAAGAAGACGGCTCAGGCGCAGAAGGCGTACTTGATCACGAGCAACTGTTGACCAGCGCTGATGAAGCCGAGCAGTTTGTTAAAGATACCAATGTGGATGCGTTAGCCATCGCGATCGGTACCAGTCATGGTGCGTATAAATTCACCCGTCCACCCACAGGCGATATTTTATCTATCGAGCGCGTCAAAGAGATTCATGCCCGTATCCCGAACACCCATTTGGTGATGCATGGCTCTTCATCAGTGCCGCAAGAGTGGCTCAAAGTCATTAATGAAAATGGCGGTGATATCGGTGAGACTTATGGTGTACCGGTTGAGCAAATCGTTGAAGCGATTAAGCATGGCGTGCGTAAGGTAAATATCGATACTGATTTGCGTTTGGCATCAACGGGTGCAATCCGTAAATTTCTTGCAGAAAACCCAAGCGAATTTGATCCACGTAAATACTTCAAAGCTTCTATGGTTGCGATGTCAGATATCTGTACCAATCGTTTTGAGGCTTTTGGTTCTGCTGGTCAAGCACATAAGATTCGCCCAATCAGCCTTGAAGGTATGGTCGATTTTTATAAATAAGCGTTGCCAACAAGATATGCTCATTTAATCATAGCAGCGTGGCTTATTTTTAGCGCAGCTTCTATATTTAAGCTTTGTACTTATGTACTGTACGTCGGTTTTATAAAAGGTGGTAGATGATGATTGGATTGATTAGCGGACAGGTGCAGTATTTGATGGCGCCGACTGCCTGTGTCATGACCACCTCTGGCGTAGGCTACGATATAGAGCTGCCGCTACCGTCGTTTTGCCAGTTGCGTCTTAATGAGCAGGCGAGCATTTGGACGCATTTTCATGTGCGTGAAGATGCGCAGCTGCTTTATGGCTTTATCGATCGTAAAGAGCGTGATGTCTTTCGCCAGTTGATTAAAATCAATGGTGTTGGGGCAAAAATGGCACTGGCAATGCTGTCTGCGATGTCAGCTGCTGAGCTAAAAATGCACGTTGAGCAAGAGTCCGAGACGGCATTGACGCGGATTCCTGGTATCGGTAAAAAGACAGCGCAGCGCTTATTAATTGAGCTAAAAGACAAGCTAAAAAATATCGAGGTTGATAGTAGTAATTTAGAGTTTGCGATTCAGCCTGCGCCCATTTCTGCTGAAGGCAGTATCATCGCTGAGGTGGAAGGCGCGTTAATTAGCTTGGGTTATAAAGAAAGAGAGGCGCAGCAAGCGATTAAAGCCGCTAAGAGTAATGGCGCTACCTTTGCAGATACGCAAAGCTTGCTAAAAGCCACCTTGCAACAGCTATCTGGCTTTTAAGTAATGTGAGCGCGTTATTCTATAGTATCAATAAGTCTTCAACAGATAAGCGACATTCATTGTCGCTTATTTTCGTTTTAGGCTGTGTTTTTTTGACTAGCTGCTTTATGATGTTTTGCATGACTTATGCGCAGCGTTTGGTTATGCTGTTTATTACCTAGTCTTTTAAAAATAATTATTTTAATAAAATGATAAAACCTATGATGCAAGATCGTTTGATTAATCCGTTAGAAGGGGCAGGTGATGCGCCTGATTCTAATATTCGACCGGCATTATTGGCTGAATATATCGGTCAGCCGGTGGTGCGTGAGCAGATGGAAGTGTTCATTAGCGCTGCCAGAGGCCGTAACGAGCCGTTGGATCATACCCTTATCTTTGGTCCACCGGGCTTAGGGAAGACAACCCTTGCCAATATCATTGCTCGTGAGATGGGCGGCAATCTGCGCTCAACGTCAGGGCCAGTGCTTGAGCGTCCAGGTGATTTAGCCGCCATGCTGACCAATTTAGAAGAAGGTGATGTACTCTTTATCGATGAAATCCATCGCTTGAGCTCTGTTATTGAAGAAATCCTTTATCCAGCAATGGAGGATTTTCAGCTCGATATCATGATTGGTGAAGGGCCGGCAGCGCGTTCTATCAAGCTTGATTTACCACCGTTTACCTTGGTAGCAGCCACCACACGAGCAGGGCTGTTGACCTCGCCATTACGTGATCGTTTTGGGATTGTGCAGCGCTTAGAGTTTTATAATATCGCTGATTTGACAACGATTGTTAGCCGTGCCGCGCGTTTAATGCGCGTGCCAATGAGTGAAGATGGTGCGGTAGAGATTGCTCGCCGTGCTCGCGGTACGCCAAGGATTGCCAATCGTTTATTACGCCGTGTCCGTGATTATGCGCAGGTGAGAGGCGACGGTAGTATCAATGGCGCGATAGCCGGTAGTGCGCTCGATATGCTGGCCGTAGATAGACGTGGGCTTGATCATTTAGACAGACGTTATATCGAAATATTGCAAGAGCGTTTTGATGGTGGTCCAGCAGGGGTTGAAGCAGTAGCAGCAGCCATGGCTGAGGATCGCGGTACGTTAGAGGATGTGATTGAGCCGTATTTGATTCAGCAAGGCTATGTACTGCGTACCGCTCGTGGTCGGGTATTGACGCAAATGGCGATTGATCAGATGTTATAGAATAGTCAATTCAAAACGCACGAGGTATATCTTTAATAGCATTGTGCAGGTATAAATTTTTCTCGCTTGCTGTGTGCTTTGCACTCCAGAGGCTTTGAAAAATTCATACCTGCAGCCTCGCATTTGCTTCAAAATAAATGAACCATATGAAACCAAAAATGCGTCTGCGTCTAATTTTTTAATTAAACGCAGACGCATTTTTTTACTTTGATTTTAATAAGCTTATTAAATAGTCGGTAACGTTTCAGGCCATATCTTGCCGGGATTTAAAATGTTTTTGGGGTCAAGCGCTGACTTAATCGCTTGCATCAGCACTAAGGCATTACCGTGCTCTTGTTGCATATATTTTTGCTTGCCTTGTCCAATACCGTGCTCACCGGTACAGGTGCCATCCATCTCAATCGCACGGCTGGCAAGGCGGCTGATGATACCGTCAGCGGTAGCGACTTCTTCAGGGTTGTTGGTATCGACCAATAATAAAACATGAAAATTACCATCGCCGACGTGACCGACGATAGGTCCAATCATGCCAGACGCTTCGATATCTTTTGCCGTGGCGCTGACGCACTCTGCTAAGCGTGAAATGGGCACGCAGGCATCAGTCGATAAGGCGCTTGCCTCAGGTCGTAGGGCACAGCTAGCATGATAGGCATTATGCCGTGCTTGCCACAGACGTTTACGTTCGGCTTCGTTGGTATCCCAAGCAAAATCCGTACCGCCGAATTCTTCGATGATATCGGTAAAGATTTGCGCTTGTTCAGCGACGCTAGCTTCTGTGCCATGGAACTCTACAAATAGCGTAGGTGTCTCAGTGAGATTGAGATTAGCATATTGATTACAGGCTTTGATTTGCATCGCATCGAGCAGCTCAATACGGGCAATGGGCAAGCACATTTGAATCGTCAACATCACCGCCTGACAAGCATCCTCAATCGTTGGGAAGTGACAGATGCCACTGCCTATACACTCGCTAATACCAAATAACTTGAGCGTGACTTCGGTGACGATACCAAGCGTACCTTCTGAACCGATCATCAATCGCGTCAAATCATAACCAGCAGCAGACTTTTTAGCACGGGTGCCAGTGCGGACAATATCTCCACTTGCGGTAACGACTTCAAGTGCAAGTACCACATCTTTCATGGTGCCATAGCGGACAGCATTAGTACCTGAGGCGCGAGTAGCGACCATACCGCCAATACTGGCATTGGCACCGGGGTCTATCGGAAAGAACAAGCCTGTATCACGTAAATAATGGTTAAGTTGCTCACGTGTGACACCGGGTTGTACGGTAACGGTCAAATCTTCATTATTAACCTGCAATATCGCATCCATCGCATGCATATCGATACATAGTCCGCCATAAGGTGCGTTTAATTGACCTTCTAAGGATGAGCCAATACCAAAGGCAATCACTGGCATCTGATACTGACTGCAAATCTCAACCGCAGCAGCAACCTCGTGTTTATCCTGCACGGTCAATACCGCATCGGGTGGCTGATTGGCAAGCCACGTCATGGTATGACCATGCTGCTCACGTATTGTGGTATTGGTGCTCAGTTGTTTGCCAAAGCGTGTTTGCAAAGCGGCAATAGCATCACTATGATTTGGTTTGACTGAATCATGAGACTGAGAAGGTGATGTAGATGATATGGTCGACATAGGTAAATTCTCCATATAAGACGTATTTTAACTGACCAAACAAGCTGTCAGATAAGATAAAAGTTTAAGCTCTAATTCCTTTTGATTGTCGTTAAAGGACAATGAAAAGGAATTAGAGCTTATTAGATTAAAATTTAACTTTTATAACTATTAACGGGTATTTTTTGTCGTTAAAAAATCAGCAATCTAAGCTAGAACCCGCCAAATAACGACAATTATAGCCAATAAATAAAAGATAGGCGCAAACCAACCGACTTGTGTGGCGATGGCAATAAACACGGCAAAACCTGACAGCGCTAGCCAATCACGGCGACGATCATTAAGCATATCAGCGCGTATCTGTTGTATTTCTCGCAGCTGACTGTCTTGGCGCGACCCTTGTGAAGCAAGGCTTTGTAGACCTTGGTCTAGCAGCTTAGGAATGTCAGTCGTTGATAATAAAATCTCGGGCAACTGCTGACGCAGATGTTGCAGATTACGCATCGGGTCGAGCTGCTCTTTAATCCAGCCACTTAAAATAGGCTTAGCCAGTGACCAGATATCAAGGTCAGGATATAAATCGCGCCCCAATCCTTCGACATGTACCAAAGTTTTGAGTAGCAGCATTAATTGTGGCGGAATACTCATATGATGGCGGCGCGCGATATCTAAAATCTGCATCAAGACACCAGCAAAGTCGATATCATTAATAGATTTTTGTAGCATCGGACCGACAGTGCGTTTCATATCGCGCATCAAGGCATGCTTATCGGTATTGGGCGGTATCCAACCAGCACGGCTGACGATATCAACCATCGCCGTAAAGTTATTATTCATCACCGCCAAAAGCATGCGCGCGACAATAAGCTGGTCGTCTTTTGATAGCGTACCCATAATGGCGCAATCAAGGCCGATATAGCGCGGCTCATGACCCAAGTCAACCGCTGCCATATTTGCAGTGAGCGTCTTAACCGGCGGCGTTTCTACAAAGACATTACCCGGATGCATATCAGCATGAAAGAAATTATCGCGAAATACTTGGGTAAAAAATATCGTTAAGCCTTTTTCTGCCAGTGCCGCCCGGTCATAACCAAGCTTATCAAATACCTCAACTTGCGAGATAGGAACGCCTTGAATACGCTCCATGACCATGACGTTTTTGGCCGCATCATAAACTTCAGGCACATACATCAGTGCTGAACCTAAGAAGTTATTACGCATCTGCGTGGTATTGTCCGCCTCTAACGTTAAATCCAATTCATTCAGCATCACTTGGCGATAGTCTTCGACAATATCAACGATATGGATGGCACGCGCCGCTTCGATACGCGCCGATGCCCAACTGGCAAGCTCACGTAATAGCTCAAAGTCAGCAACGATGGTGGTGCGAATATCAGGGCGAACCACCTTTACCACCACTTCACGACCATCGTGCAGAGCCGCCGTATGTACTTGAGCGATAGAGGCTGCTGCTAACGGCTTAACGTCAAAGCGGGCAAATAGCGTTGCGATAGATTGACCAAGACCATGTTTCGGGTCTTGGATTTGGGCAATGGCAACACCCGAGTCGAAAGGCTTGACTTTGTCTTGTAGCTGCACCAATTGCTCGATAATCTCAGGCGGCACCAAATCGCGGCGCGTCGAGAGCAATTGACCCAGTTTTAAAAATAACGTACCCATATCTTCAAGCGCATACTTTATGGCATTGGGCTGATGTTTTTTACCCCAAGCAGCTGGATGCAAGCGAATTAAACGCGCTAAAGGTTGCAGCTGCGGCGCTTCTTCGACAGACAGATGGGTATCAATGCGATAAGCGGCGGCAATACGCCAAAGTTCAAGCAAGCGGGCTCGATGGGATAATAGCATGAGATATAGGTACTCTAAAAATTCGAAAATAGGCTAAATGTTGTGTTTTTTATAACGGTATGTGTTTATAAATAGCGTTTAAACAATCGTAGTATCTACGTATTATTATCTATTATTGCTTAAACGTGTTTGCTCATCTTTGATAGCAGCAAGCTTAGCTTCTTCTCGCTCAATGTCAGCACGCAGTTTTAATAACTGCTGTTTTAGATCATTGACTTCGGCAGCTTCCATCGGGTCAGGAGCAACATTACCCGCCACATCATTTGCCCAGTCGCTGACATCATTAAAGGCACGTTTGGCGCTATGACGCCAGCTGCCTTTTAGCTGTGAGATGAGAAGATGCAGTTGGCTGGCCATCGGTTTACCAATAAAAGGCTCAAGCTGTCCTGCGACATCAGGGTCAAAACCTGCGACCAGTTGTTTAAGTTGCATCAGCACTTTGTAATCACCAGCGATAGGCAAGTTGCCTTCTGTGCCGCGCATCAGGTTGAGCAGCTGCGCAGGATTATCAACGGTAATGATGCAGTCTGGACGACTATGACCAAGACGCGCACGCTCTAGACTGGCTTTTTGGCGCTCATTCATATTGCCGCTTGGCTCAAAAACACTCTCAGTCATGACCGGCTCAAAGCGCAAACGCTCATCGGTAAATAAGACGTCCAAATTCACTTCAGGCGTGCCCATATTTAGACGCAGCACTTTACCCGCAAGCGGTGCCAGCCCAGCTTTGGTAATCTCATCACTGGCAATGGCGATATTAATCAGCTTTTCGGCACCCGCCAAAAGTAATACAGTCAGCATAAGGCTCTCGCATGTTTGGTTGAGCGCCATAAGCGTGGCGCATATTTCAATATTGGCTGTTATGACGATTATCAAACGCCTGCCTAATGACAGACGTTCTTACATTATGAATAAGCTTGTATAACCAGCTTTTATCACTAGACATTAAGCATAAATGACGTGTTTATGCTTTAAAGCCGCGATGGACCGCGACGATACCAGCAGTCAAGTTATGATAATCGCAATTTTCAAAGCCAGCTTGCTGCATCATCTGTTTAAGCGTCTGCTGATCAGGATGCATACGAATCGATTCTGCCAAGTATTGATAGCTTTCTGCATCATTGGCAATCAGCTTGCCCATAATTGGCAAAGCAGTAAATGAATACAAATCATAGGCTTTTGATAATGGCTCAAAGACAGGTTTTGAGAATTCTAAAATCAGTAAGCGACCGCCTGGCTTTAGCACGCGGTACATAGATTTTAGGGCCGCGTCTTTATCTGTGACATTACGCAGACCAAAGCTGATAGTCACTAAATCAAAGCTTTCATCATCGAATGGAGCAAGTGTTTCAGCGTTTGCTAAGACAAAATCAACGTTATTACAGCCAGCGTTGATTAAGCGCTCACGACCGACCTCTAGCATCGCCGCATTGATATCTGATAACACCACATGACCATTTCGACCGACTTCACGGCTGAATACTTTAGCCAAATCGCCCGTACCGCCAGCGATATCAAGCACATGCTGACCGGCGCGTACACCTGATAAGCTAATCGCATAACGCTTCCATAAGCGATGAATACCAAATGACATTAAGTCATTCATAATATCGTATTTTTTGGCGACTGAGGTAAAGACATCAGCAACGCGCGCTTGCTTTTCAGCTTTATTGACCGTTTTATAACCAAAATGCGTTTGCTCATTACCATCAGTATCAGGCGTATGCGGGTTATTGATGTCATCACGTTGGTTAAATAGCGTTTGTTTGGCGGTTTGTGCTTGCGCAGAAGTAGGGTTGGCGCTGTTGTTTAATGTGGCGTTAGCGTTAGCGTTAGTGGTATGGTTTGGCATAGTCGTTTGTTGACCTTGTGGGGTTCCGGTTGGTAAGTCTTGCACTTGGGTGAAGTCATTATTATTGTTGTTATCGACTGCGGCGTTTGTATTAAGCGTCGCACTAGAAGCTTGGTTTTGACGCGCTTTTACTTGCGCGGTGATATTTTGATTGTTGGCGATACTGTCTTTGACCAATTTATCTTGCAGGTGACCATGAGAAGTCGCATCAGTTGCAGCATTGTTATTTGAGTTGTCAGTCATACGGTTATCCTATTATTCGTTTTTATGATGGCGTATTTGAGCGCTGTTTAAGCCTCACTTGAGCATTGTTGACTCATTATCTAAGTATAGTTTAATCAGTAACAGCGCCGTGAGCCACGTGCATTATTGATCCTATCATACACCAAACGTTGCTGGCTTACCGCCATTATCCGTGTTGTGAACTTCGTCAATAATCTCAAGTTCACGCTCACAAAATGGTTCGATAAAGCTGCTGACGCTTTTTAGCGGCTTCATGGCTTTAAAGCCTGCATCAATAAAGTCGTAAAGCGGTTGGAAGTTATAGCGATACGCCGCGCCTTTCGCCATTGCAAAGGCTTTTTTGAGCATAAAGGAATTCAGGTCTTTATCGGTACGATAGCAGACTTCTTTTAGGTTGTTAATTTGCACGCGGCGCTCATCTGCCTCATCAACAGCGCGGTAGGCGGCAAGCATATTCTCTTCATTAACCGCTAAATCTTGAGCAACCAACCACTCGGCCAAATGCAAATCAAGCTCAATCGCCAAGATAGACGCTTGAATGCCCATGCTACCAGCTTCTAAAGAAGACTCTTTGGCGAGGCGCTCAAGTTTTTTGGCTTTAGGAAGGATGCGTCCTAATTGCTCTGCCAATACTTTAAATTCATCACCACCATACAGCTGGGTTAAGAAATAATCTGCCATTAATTGGTTTTTTGGTTGTTCAAATAGCGCGCTGTGCGTACGCTTAATACGCGATTGTTGCCATGCTTGCACTCCTTTAAGTTTCGTATTTAAGGCAGCATCTTCATGGTGTGGCAGCGCCCAAAAACGGTTTAAGTGCTGTTGTAAATTGGCTAAAGCAGTCATGGCAGGTAATCCTATAAAAAGTAAAAATAACAATCAATCAAATTGATGGTAAAAGGGCTGAGAGGGTACTAAGTTTTATACTTATAGGCAGCTATTAAAGCATGCTCGCAAGATTTTGTTCACCTTAAAAGAAAATACCGCAGAATACAAATGCCAAACTGTTACATAGCAGGGTTATTTACTGAATTTACGCAATGCTATGATTAACTAAAATGGTGATTTTAAGCGCTGTGATAAGTGTTGTAATCAGTATTGTAAGCTATGTTATAAAAACAAAGCACTTATAACATAGCTATGTAAATATGAAATGGCTAGGCAAAGAAAATCATTCATACAGAACATCCATAAAAATTGTATAACGCCGCATAACAAAGCATAAAAAATTATCTAATAATAAAGCGAGTATGGACATGAGCAAAAAAAATGATACGACTGAGGACCAAGCGCCACAAGCCGTGAGTGACCAATTCAGTAAGCAAGTCATCGAGCAGCGCTTAACACCCAATCCGTTAAATCTCTTTGCTATGGACAAAGATACACTGCGATTGGCATTGGTCACCGCACAGTTTGCTCTGCGTGCCACGCGGCAGCAAACACCACCAACTATGAATAAACCAACAGGGTTATTGGTATTGGTCAACGGTATGGAGCAAGCAGGCAAGGGCACAGCCGTCACCCAACTGCGGCAATGGGTCGACCCGCGTTTACTGAAAGTCGAGGCAACCATTGGTGATTGTCCCTTAGAGCATCAGTCGATTTGGCAGGCGCATACTAAGGCGCTGCCGCGTCATGGCGATGTCATGGTTTATTTTGGCAACTGGTATGCTGATTTGCTCTATAACGTCATGCGTATGGCAACCCTAGATGAAGATAATAAGGTTAAAAAAAGTAAGGATAAGAATAATAACCAGCTGAAAGATAAAGCGTTGCCTATCACTGAATGGCAAGACTATTTAAAACAAGCGCTGACTAAGTTACAAGCCTTTGAACAAGACCTTGCTGCTAATCAAACCAAGCTGCTTAAATGCTGGTTTCATGTCGATATCGAAACTTTGCAGGCGCGGCTAAATGACGACAAGGCTGATCCAGAGTTTTTATATCAAATTGATTGGAAAAACAAAAAGGTCGTCGAAACTTTTAATGAGGTGGCAACGGCGCTATTACGCCAGCAGGGAGATTGGATTATTATCGATGGTGATGACAAATCACAAGCCGCTATGCATTTTTGTCATCAAGTGTTGCAAGCGATGCAAACAGCGTTAGCAAGCAGTCGTATAGAGGAAAGCGAACAGCTAGAAAATGTTAAAAAATTCGAGCCAGTAAAAGTCCCTAAAATTTTGATAAATATCGATGATACCGAGATAGATAAGTCTGAGTACCATGAAGCGCTTGCCGATAAACAAGCGCGCCTTGCTGAGTTGCTACGTGCGCGTAAGGGTCGGCATGTGGTCTTTGCCTTTGAAGGTATGGATGCGGCCGGCAAGGGTGGCGCTATTAAAAGACTGGTTGCGCCGCTCGACCCACGCGAGTATCAGATTTATAATATTGGCGCGCCGATGCTGTATGAATTACAACACCCTTATCTATGGCGATTTTGGACCAAACTGCCCAATGAGCAGATCGATCGTATCAGCCGTATCGCTATCTTTGACCGTACGTGGTATGGGCGCGTATTGGTCGAACGTATTGAGGGTTTTGCGACGGATGCAGAATGGCAGCGCGCTTATGATGAAATCAATCGCTTTGAGGCGGATTTGGTAGCGGCTGGCACGATAGTTATCAAATACTGGCTTGCCATCGATAAGAAAGAGCAGCTTAAGCGTTTTGAGGCGCGCGAAGAGACCCCGCATAAGCAGTTTAAATTGACCGATGATGATTGGCGCAATCGTGATAACTGGGCAGATTATGTGCAATCGGCAGCTGATATGCTGGCACGTACCGACACAGAGGACGCCCCTTGGTGTGTCATTGCCACCAATGAAAAACGGCAAGCACGCCTAGATGTATTAGACCATGCCATTGAGCAGCTATCTTTAGCACTGCCTGATAACTGATTAAAAGGTTTGAGAATTGATTATATTTTGGCTCAGCCAAATTATAAAATATAACAACAAATTTTCACTAAATTGACAAGTTTTATAACGCTTACATTCACAGTTACAAATCTCGCAATATCATCATGCATTCTGTGTCTATATTTAATATAATAGGCACATTATAAATTCTGCTTTCTACAAAATAGCTCAGCAGTCGGATACTGTATTTGTCATATAAATGCTTTAATCATTACTCATATATTTGTCATAACCAACGCTATCACTATAAAAACCTAAGCCGCAAGCTGCTGTAATCGGACGATTTGGCAATACTACTTGCGGCTTTATGGCATTTTGTGTGATGGTTTTTTTACCTGATATTTTTATCACAAGCAAACTAAGCTAGATATTAGTGCTAGGTATGAGTAGAAAATATTGATAAACAGACGAAATCGTCTGAGTGATGGATCAATAAGGTATTGCAGGCTAGTTATTCAAACCAATTTTCAAAGCAGTGGTTTAAAACAGTACTTCAATAAACAAGTTCAAAAAACAGTATTTCAAAAAACAGTATTTCAAAAACACGTTGCGTACACGCTATCATAATGTTGGATGGTGAAAACAACACCGTTCATAGCGCCGCAATGTCATCAATCACATATAATTTCAATCAGCTTACGCAGGACGTATCAACGTATGGGTATTAGCAGCAGTTCTACAGGACCAACCAAAGCAGTCGGTTCTATGAGAATCAATCTATTTTTTGCCATTTTACTGATTGCGATGACCGCTTACTTTTTATGGTGGGGTCTAGATTACACCATGCATCAGCAGACGACGCTATTTATCGTAGCGACGGCTTTTGGTGTGTTTATGGCATTCAATATCGGTGGTAATGACGTCGCCAACTCCTTTGGTACCTCAGTGGGTGCAGGGACGTTGACCATTCCGCAAGCCTTGGGTATCGCAGCGATATTTGAGGTGTCGGGCGCGGTATTGGCAGGCGGTGAAGTTACCGATACCATCCGTAGCGGCATTGTTGACCTAGACGGTCTGTCGGTCACGCCTAACCAGTTTATTTATGTCATGCTCTCAGCGCTTATCGCTGCTGCATTTTGGTTGTTATTTGCGACCAAAAAAGGTCTGCCAGTGTCAACCACTCACGCCATTATCGGCGGTGTGGTTGGTAGCTCCATTGTATTAGGTATCTCGTTAGGTGGCACCGAAATGGCGTTATCTACGGTGAATTGGGGCACGATTGGAACGATTGCTATCTCTTGGGTCATATCACCGTTACTCGGCGGCGTCTTCTCCTACCTGTTATATGGCCAAATTAAGAAAAATATCATTGAGTATAATGATAGAACAGAAGCACACATTGCGACGCTAAAAGGCGATAAAAAAACCTTAAAGCAAAATCACAAAGAGTATCTGGATGGTCTGACCGAATCAGAACAACTGGCTTATACCTCAGCGATGTTACGTGATCAGGAAATCTATAAAGATGATGATTGCGATGTTGAAGATTTAGAGACCGATTATTACAAACAGCTTTATGAAATTGAAAACGAGCGCAGCAACCTAGATACGCTAAAAGCATTAAAGCAATGGGTACCTATTATTGCGGCTGCTGGCGGCGCGGTCATGGCCTCTTTGGTCATCTTTAAAGGCTTAAAGAATGTCAATAATGGCATGACAACGCTGCAAGGCTTTTTAATCATGGGCATGATTGCAGCGCTAGTATGGCTTGCGACCTATATCTATACCAAGAGTATCCGCGGTAAGCATAAGGAAGATTTGACCAAAGCGACATTTATTATGTTTAGCTGGATGCAAGTCTTTACCGCGTCAGCCTTTGCCTTTAGTCATGGCTCAAACGATATCGCCAACGCCGTCGGTCCTTTTGCCGCGATTATGGACGTTATCCGTACCAATAGCATTGCTACTGAAGCGGCAGTACCACCTGCAGTTATGCTAACCTTTGGTGTGGCGCTAATCGTTGGTCTTTGGTTTATCGGTAAAGAAGTCATTCAAACCGTCGGTACCAATTTGGCAAAAATGCATCCCGCTTCTGGCTTCTCAGCGGAATTGGCTGCTGCTGCTGTGGTGATGGGCGCTTCAACCATGGGGCTGCCGGTATCGAGTACGCATACCTTAGTTGGCGCGGTACTTGGTATCGGTATCGTCAATAGAGATACCAACTGGGCACTGATGAAGCCTATTGGTTTGGCATGGATAATTACCCTTCCTGCCGCCGCTTCAATGTCGGCTATCAGCTATATTTTCTTAAGTAATATTTTTTAAGACAAAGTTTTTTAAATGACACTTTTAAAGCTATATTTTTAAAGCCATGTTTTTAGAGTATTGTTCTTAAAGTAGCGTTATTAAGGTAGCTTTTTAAATTAAAGCCGTATGAGTTTTTAACAAGATTTTAACGGTGAGACTTTACTACTTTATTTAACAGCATAAAAAACGCTTATCAGCATCATGCCGATAAGCGTTTTTTTTTATATTAAAATGAGAGTTAATTTAATAAAATTAAGTTCTATTCGGTGCCAAACTGTTTACGTTTTTTGGCAAAGAAGCGGTCTAAGCGATCCATGGCATCTTCTAAATCGTGCAGATTGGGCAAAAACACCAAGCGGAAATGGTCGGGTGCATCCCAGTTAAAGCCGGTACCTTGTACCAGTAAGACGTTTTCTTCCACCAATAAATCCATCATAAACGCCATATCATCTTCGATAGGGTAGACCACAGGATCCATCTTTGGAAAGCAATAAAACGCCCCTTGCGGCATGGTGCAAGAAATCCCTTTAATGGCGTTTAAGCGTGAGACCGCCATTTCGCGCTGCTTATAGAGACGGCCTTTTTTAGAGGTCAAATCCTTCATGCTTTGATAACCGCCCATCGCGGTTTGAATGGCATATTGCCCTTGGACGTTTGAACATAGGCGCATAGACGCCAGCATATCCAAACCTTCAATAAAGTCAGCAGCGTGGTGTTTTTTACCAGAAACCATCATCCAACCAGCGCGGAAACCTGCAATACGATGCGACTTTGATAGACCGTTGTAGGACAGCACAAGCACATCATCGGTCAAGGTGCTCATCGGTGTATGTTCCATATCATCATAGAGAATACGGTCATAAATCTCATCGGCCATGATGATTAAATCGTGCTCTTTTGCCACCTCGATAATCTGCAGCAGCAATTCATCGCTATACAGTGCACCCGTTGGGTTATTGGGATTAATAACCACGATGCCTTTGGTTTTAGAAGTGATTTTAGATTTGATGTCTTCGATATCAGGATGCCAATTGTCGTCTTCATTACAGCGATAGTGCACTGCTGTACCGCCTGCTAAGTTGGCGGCTGCCGTCCAAAGCGGGTAATCAGGCATTGGTACCAGGACTTCATCGCCATCATTCATTAGCGCCTGCATGGTCATAACAATCAGCTCAGAGACGCCATTGCCCAAATACACATCACGTACATCGACAGCAGATAGCAGGCCTTTTGATTGATAATATTGCAAGACCGCTTTACGGGCCGCAAAAATCCCTTGTGAGTCTGAATATCCCGTAGCTTCTGGCAGGTTCATCGCCACATCACGCAAAATCTCATGCGGTGCTTCAAGACCGAACGGGGCAGGGTTACCAATATTAAGCTTTAAAATACGCTTACCTTCGGCTTCCATTTTATTAGCCGTTTGCAGCAGAGGACCGCGAATATCGTAACAAACGTTTTGTAATTTATCGGATTTTTTTATTGTGTTCATAGAGTGCCCACTCATAGGATTGTTTTGTGAATGTGGTGCTGCTTGATTTGTCATTGGTTGAGCGTTGCTAACTTGCTTGCTAGAGGCTGCATTTTTATTATGAGCATTTATGCTTTGAGTTAAATCTGCGTTGCTAGCAATATTACTATCGATGTCTATATCGCTATTAGCTGCACTTTGCAGCTCACCACGCAATAGATAGCCTTCGCTACAGCCTAAGATACGCGCTAAGGTCGGCAGCTTCGATGATACGATGCCATTGGTGCCGCGCTCCCAGTTAGAAATAGCACCGCGACTGACCTTTGCGCCTGCTGCGGTCATCGCTTGCGCCAATTGCTCGGCAGTCATGCCTTTATCGCGGCGCAGTTGTACCAATCGTTCGGCTTGCGTGCCTTTGTTCGCCTGCAACTCTTTGCTATCAGCCATCGTTATTTACACCTTTTATTAACCAATCAATGCGTTTGTAATGGAATATGACAATAGAATACTTAGCCATAAACCAGTACTAATGCAAGATATTATTGCAAATGAACTTTCAATGCAAGTATCAAGATGAATATCCGTAAAATTAATTTTAAAGTTATAAGTAAATGCAAGATTAACTTGCATTTAAGGTTGGATGATTAGCTTTTAGAGTTTTTTAAACAAATTTGGTGCTAAATGGTGAGTGAAATAAGAAGTTATTAAACCAGTAATAATGAATTGAGAGTAAGTAAATAAGTGATGTGCTAATGCAATAAAATTACAACTTTACTCATTTAGGAGGCAAGATAATTTGTTATATTTTACTTCTCTATCTAAATAAGTTTCTCAAGACCTTAAGCTCTCAGCTGGCAAGTCGCGCACCTTTATAATAACTACCTTGAATAGTCAGCCGATAAGCAGCAGATAAAGGCTATCATTTTCATAAAAACGAACGATAACGTTTTGCGAGAAAATGACAAACAACAAACGAGATAGCCACTCATTTCATCCAAATATTCCATAAGGATAAACGATGCAAGACAATCAATTAAGCAAAGAAGAAATCAGCCAGTTGACCGAAGCGGACTGGAAAGAGCGCCTGAGTGCCGATGAGTATCATGTGATGCGTGAGAAGGGCACAGAGCGTCCATTTACTGGTGTTTATAATGACGTCAATGATAAAGGTATCTACCGCTGTAAAGGCTGCGGTGCCAGCTTGTTTGAGTCGGACAGTAAGTTTGACGCCGGTTGCGGCTGGCCAAGCTTCGATCAAGGTATCGATAATGGCGCCATTGATGAACACGTCGACGACTCGCTAGGCATGCGCCGTACGGAAGTCACGTGCAGCAATTGCGGCGCGCATTTGGGTCACGTATTCCCTGATGGACCTCGTGAGACCACTGGCATGCGCTATTGCATCAACTCGTTATCTATCGATTTGGATAAAACTGAAGAATAAATGTCAATATAGCTCGTAGTTTGGCTAAAATTAGTATTTTAGCCAAAGTTAGACTGATAAGAAGGAAGTACGTGGTGCTTCCTTTTTTCTTATAAGCCTGCAAATTTCTTATCAACCTGAAGACAATAAAACAATCAATTTAAGGATGAATGATGAGCACTATTTACGATTTTACCGCTGAGCGCATGGACGGCACCTCGCAAGCCTTTGCTGATTATAAAGGTAAGGTGCTATTAATCGTCAATACCGCCAGTAAATGTGGCTTTACCCCGCAATTTGAAGGGTTAGAGGCGTTGTATCAACAATATAAAGATAAAGGATTGGTCGTGATTGGTTTCCCTTGTAACCAGTTCGGCGCTCAAGACCCCGGCACTAACGATGAGATTGGTGCGTTTTGCCAAAAGAACTATGGTGTCAGCTTTCCGATGATGGCTAAGGTTGATGTCAATGGCGATGAGGCCCATCCGATTTTTGCATGGCTAAAAAATCAAAAGGGCGGGCTGCTGACAGACGGTATCAAATGGAACTTTACTAAGTTCTTAATTGGTATAGATGGGCAAGTTATTGATCGTTATGCGCCAACCATCAAGCCTGAAGCGCTTAAATCCGATATTGAGCAAGCGCTAGCAGGGAAATAGCCGATAAGCTGAAAAAATCATTGGTTTTGTATAAAATATAAAACCAATGAAAACAGAGGCTTGCCTGTAAAATTAATAAATTCAGCAAAAATAGTTAAGAAAAGGGCAAATACTGTTTGACAGCCATGTGTAAATCTATATAATACACACCCACAGCAAGGGGCTTTATTGATAAAGCAAGTTGCTGTCGGAAACGCTCATTAAGACGTTTCAAAATTAACCATAGCGTGACAACTATAGTTAATAAAAGCTTTAGAAAATCCTATTTAAACGATTTTCTTTTGCGAAGCTAAAAAGCACTGCTTTTTGATATGCTTCTCAGGGTGATTAGCTCAGTTGGTAGAGCGTCTGCCTTACACGCAGAATGTCGGCGGTTCGAATCCGTCATCACCCACCACTCTTTTAGCGAGTGTGTCCTATTGATAAGGACAAGATGCTAAAAACGACCTAAGCAGCGGTAGTTCAGTTGGTTAGAATACCGGCCTGTCACGCCGGGGGTCGCGGGTTCGAGTCCCGTCCGCTGCGCCATATTTAAAACTTAGTTTTAATACAAAAGTTTCAACCTCAAGTATTCGTTTACTTGAGGTTTTTTTGTGTCTGATAGTTTTTTATGTACTTTTCATTAAAAGCCCACTCATTATTTTGTCAATCCTATTCATTGTTGATGATTAATCGAATAAGAAATATCGCCTGTTTTCCATGTTAAGTTTTATACTGGCTTTAAGGTAGCAGACAGCACAGCTCACTCTGCTTTTGTGGCTGTGCCAATATGCAAATTTTAGATAAATAATATAAGAGGGATAAAATAAAATATGGATTATAACCACCAACCTAGAGAGCCGTTAGGTTTCTTCCCAACCCCGCTAATTGAGCTGAAACGACTAAGTAAAGCTTTGGGCGGTCCCAAAATTTATATGAAAAGAGATGACAATACGGGGCTGGCATTGGGTGGCAACAAAACCCGCAAGCTTGAATTTATCCTTGGTGATGCGCTTGCCAAAGGTGCTGATACGATTATCACCGCAGGCGCGATACAGTCAAACCATTGTCGTCAGACGGCCGCAGCGGCGGCAAGCTTAGGGCTGGAATGTCATTTAGTCTTGGGCGGCGAAGAGCCGGCGCTGGCAAGTGGCAATCTGTTGCTAGATAAGCTATTCGGTTGTCATATCCACTGGGCGGGCGCCAATCGTAAAGGCGAAGATATTCCTCGCATCGTTGAGCAATTAACCAGCCAAGGCAAAAACGTTTATGTGGTGCCGTACGGTGGCTCAAGTGAGCAAGGAGCGTTAGCCTTTGTAGAAGCGTTTAAAGAGTTAGAATCGCAGCGTCAAAGCATGGGCATCTCCTTGACGCATATCGTGTTTGCGTCGAGCTCTGGCGGCACGCAGGCAGGTTTGATGCCTGGCAACAAAATCTTTAACTCACCTTATCAAATCGTGGGCATCAATATTGATAAAGGCGAAACCGATAAAGTCTCTTTCGATCAATATACACTGGCGCTTGCTAATAGCACGGCAGAATTAATCGGCGCAGATTGTGAATTTACCGCGTCAGATTTAATTCTTAACTCAGATTATGTTGGTGAAGGTTATGGCGTGGTGGGTACATTAGAAAATGAAGCGATTGCCATGACTGCCCAAACGGAGGGAGTATTGGTAGATCCTGTTTATACCGGTCGCGCGATGGGCGGGCTCATAGATATGATTCGTACGGGGAAAATCAAAGAAACCGATAGTGTTTTATTTTGGCATACTGGCGGTGCGCCAGCTTTATTTGCCTATGCCAACGATTTGGATTTGTCGAAAAAGACCAGTAATCCAGAAGTTTGATTTTTGACATGAGAAATTTGATTTGTTATTAATTGAGGAGTTGAGTTAATTGATTAATTAAATGGTTATGGGCGTTGATTCAGCCGGCTGACACTAGCAATCAGCGCCACCATAATAATACCCATAATGATAAGAATCCCCGACATCATGTGTGCCGCCTCATAATTTAGCGCTTCTACTTGCTCGTAGATAGCAATAGAGACAACCTTTGTCTCACCTGAAATGCTGCCACCTATCATAAGCACCACGCCAAACTCGCCAATCGTATGAGCAAAGCTGATTAAACTGCCCAAAATAATTCCAATGCGCGCCTGTGGTAGGGCGACTCTTATAAAACGTCTAAGACGGCTGGGTTCTAATAAATGCGCGACTTCCATGACGCTTGCTGGAATGCGTAAAAACTGGGCGTAAACGGGCTGAATATAGAAGGGTAAGGAGTAGATAATGGAGCCGATAACCAGTCCTTCAAAGGTAAAAACTAAGGGGCTGATGTTATGCTCGATAAGCCATTTACCAATACCAACGCTAGGGCTTAGCAGTAATAATAAATAAAAACCAATCACGGTAGGCGGTAAGACCAGCGGCATGGCAATGATGCCCATCAGTAGAACTTTAAGACGAGATACCGCTCGCCTACGGCTGGGTTTGGCAAGCCAATAGGCCACAGGAGTGGCGAACAGCAGTAAGCATAAGGTGGTGATAGCAGCAAGCTTAATACTTACCCAAACGGGGCTTAGCATGTCTACTATCAGAGATTGAGCAATCATAGCGTCACTTATCAACTGGCTTAGTCCATGCTAACCGTTTCATTTATCCTAACCGTCTACTTAATCACTTTATTTGCAAGTGTATCAATAAACGCATGTATTTAATTTATTAATCAATCCGTCAATCCGTCAATCCACAAAGCCTTATCGGTCAACCACAAGATAGCCGGCTTTAGAAAAATACTGCTGTCCAGCAGGCGCGCGCAGATAGTTGGAAAAATCTGTCGCGGCAGTAGCATCACTAAGCACTATTCCATCTTGCAAAATAGCTGGATAAGACTCTGGCGCTAACGTATAAAGCTGCTCAGGCGTGGCTTTAATCGCTGTTAGCTGTGATTGGGCGACAAAGCCATAATCGACATTGCCAGTATGCGCATATTGAAACGCTTGCCCGATATTTTCAGCTTGTATAATACGATTTTGCTCAGTGAGCGTGTCAAAGATATTCTGCGCTTGTAGATAGGCTTGTGCCGACTGGCCATAAGGGGCGAGTTCTGGATTGGCAATGGTGATTTTGCTGTCAGAACCCGTCGTCAATAATTCATTTAAGGCAGTAGGATTGAGCCCTTGTAGAGATTTAGTCGTGCTGTATAGTGCCAGTTGACCTTGGGTATAGGTAAACGGCTGATAGGTTGTTTTGTCAGCAGACTTTAAATTATCTAGTTTTTCTTTGGCAAGTTTGGCAGGAAATTCTTGATTGGCAGATAAAAATATATCGTAAGGTGCGCCAGAAATAATTTGCGCATATAGCTTACCTGAAGAGGCGTAAGTCACCTCAATCTCTTGCGCCGGCAAGTTTTTATCCGTTTTATAAGCGGCTATAATCTCAGGCAATACATCAGATAAGTTGGCAGCAGCAGCGATACGCAGCGTTTGATTCTGCTCAGTGGTGTTGTCGACATCTGATTGGATAAGCTGAGTGGTTTGCTCTTTGCTACAAGCAGTTAGCATTAATGCTAAGCAAGCTGAGGTTATGGTTATTATTTTAAGCATTATTATGGAACCTTCCTATTATTGCTCGCCATTATTGCTCATTGTTATTGTTAAAGGTTAGCTATCGCCTTGAGCAGTTATTTGAAGCGCATTTTTAACCGTTGTTGCTAAGCCATTTTGAAGAGTCATCTTGGTAATATTCTTGCTTCCAAACCGGAATGTCCGCTTTGATGGTATCCAATATCCAGCGGCAAGCATCAAAAGCAGGGTAGCGATGCGTTGAGACGACGCCAACCCAAACGGCGACATCACCAATCTCTAACGCGCCGATACGATGGATGGCAATCGCATGGGTAATCTCAAAGCGCTTTTTGGCTTCTGCAATAATGGCGCGACCTTGATTGATGGCGAGGTCTTCGTAGCCATAATAGGTCAAACGATTGACGCTACTGGCATTATTATGATTGCGAACGCGGCCCTCAAAGCATACAAACGCGCCGCAGCTGTCATCATCAAGGGTGCTTTTAAGCCGACTTTCATCAATATCGGTATCTAACAGCGCAAAACCCTCACGTTCAGCGATGAGATACGCCTCATCGATGCTACGCTTGATGCTCATCGACTGCCCATGTACATTGTCTGTCATTTTTTCTGCCTATTATTTAACAATATTGTATAAGGAGATTTTTAACTTTTAAGCATCGTGTAAAGTCACGCTGCTCATAAAAAGTAGATTGATAAAGAAGGATAGGTGAGTAGGTTAATAAAAAGCTATTTTAAATTAACCACCAGCAACAGGGGTGATAAAAACCACGCTATCGCCGTCATAAATCTCATCCGTCCACTTGGCAAAATAGTCATTTACCGCCACGCGCAGCTCTGACTGCGGGCGACTAAAGCGATGCTTTTGGCGCAGCTGCTCATATAGCTCTGTTAGTGAAGTCGACTGTGACACCTTGATTTTTTCTTCATGACAATTGGCTTCATCGGCTAAGCTGGCAAAATATAAGACGTTAATATTCATCAAGGCATCTATCTCTGAATTTGTATTGCTTTCTACTAAAGTGCTCATAGAAATCTCCATTATTTATTCATTACTAAGCTTTTTATAGATGGTATTCATAAAGCCAATTTAAGCATGTTGATAATCGGATTTACCGCCGGTTTTTTTTATGAGATGGATATTATCAATCACAATGTCATGCGAGATGGCTTTGGTCATATCATAAATGGTTAAGCAGGCGACGCTAACGGCGGTTAATGCTTCCATTTCTACCCCAGTCTTATGAGTAACTTTCACCGTGGCGGTCACGGCAATGCTATGGTGGGCATCATCGTATGCAAAGCTTAAGCTGATTTTATCTAAAGGCAAAGGATGGCAAAGTGGAATCAGGTCATGGGTGCGTTTGGCAGCCATAATGCCAGCGATATGAGCAGTTTGGGTGATGCTGCCTTTTTTGGTCATACCGTCCGCGGCTTTGATTTGCGTATAAATGTCTGCAGGAAAAACCACTTGTCCGCTTGCATGTGCTTCTCTGGTGCTCGCCGTTTTGCCACTTACATCGACCATGTTGATATCACCGTCGCTGTCTAGATGAGATAAGCCAGATTGGTTACTTGCTTGCTTGCTTGGCTGCTTGGTTGCTTGATTACTGTTTTTTTGACTGTCGCTATTCATTCTTTATTTCTCTTAAATGGCAGGTTTTTCTTAAAGTTGCTTTCTTTAACTAAACCTTTTTATAAGTTGTTTAAGGCTAAACAAGCACTTGCAAAATCTTTAGGCGTATTAAAATTGGTTAAATTCTGCCACTTTTTCACGAAAGCTACAGGCTGCACAATCGGCTTAATAAACTTCATTACTTGCCGCTGCTCATCGTCAATATAACGCTTTAAATCAGGCCCCATATCCAAGCGGTATAGACCTAACAATGGATATAAATGACTGTCATCGGTCAGGCAAATAACAGATTTGTCTGCAGCTTGCGTGATATAAGGTTGCAGTTTTTGCCATAAATCGGTGATAGGAATCAAGCTATCGCAGCTAATGACCAGCAGCCAAGATTGCTGCCAGCTGGCGTCTTTTGTTAATTGGTTTGAACTTGCCAAACGCTTTAATGATTGTAGTGCTGATTCAATCGCTACCAACGCGCCGCCGGTTTCAATCGATTTGTCATCTTTATTAGAAAGATTTTTGCCAGATATATTTTTGCTAGAAAGAGCGTTAGCAGATAGATAATCCCTAATATGAAAAATTGATGACTTCGAACTCTTAATCAAATTTGGATTGATGCTAAAGCCACGTCCATTATCGGCAATCATAATAGGCATATTGCTCATCATCGTGGCACTTAATTCAAGCGCTTGTCTGACATGATAATCAAGTAAACGCTCACCTGTTGGTAAGATAAGCTCAGCTTTTGGCGACCCCATACGTTTGGAGGCACCGCCTGCCAAAATAACGATACCTGCTAAATGATTGAATCCATCTGCTTGGGTTAAGCTATCTGCAACTTCAAACATGAATTAATCATGACCTGGATTGGTACGCATAAAGTGCGGGACAAAATTACAAGGACGCGTGCGGCTATCGAGCTGCTCTTGTAAGATACCTTCCCAAGCAGTGCGGCAAGCACCTGATGAACCGGGTAAGCAAAAAATACCGGTGCCATTTGCCATGCCAGCCACAGCGCGAGATTGGATAGTCGACATACCGATATCGTCTTTTGAGATTAAGCGGAACATTTCACCAAAACCATCGACTGATTTATCAAATAATACGCCAACCGCCTCTGGCATACTGTCGCGGATATAAAAACCGGTACCACCAGTGGTGATAATAGCGTGCACATTTGGGTCGGCAATCCAGTTACTGATGACGGCTCTAATTTTATAAATATCATCAATAATCAGCTGACGATCGGCAAGTTGGTGACCTGCTGCGGTCAGTTGGTCAACCAAATATTGCCCTGAGGTATCTTCTGCAATAGTACGACTGTCAGAAACCGTTAAAATAGCGATATTAAGCGGGGTAAAGGGGGCTTGCAGCTTACTCATGAATAATCCTTAATAAATACGCTTGTTATGGAAATAGAAGTTTTTATTATTGATACATTATTGATTTTATCCACCAATCATCGACAAATTATTCATCATGCCGCTGTTTGATTCATGAAGATGATGATGTTCAGGTTTGATTGGCATAAAGCTATGGAGGGTATTAACAAGTCCTGCGACATCATCTTGTTCCAGATGCTGACGAATATCGTAATTACCTTGGTCAAATAGGCATAAATGTACTTTGCCTTGACTGCTAACCCGTAAGCGATTGCAGCTGTCACAAAAATGAGCAGCGTAAGGGGCAATTATGCCAATACGCCCTTGATAATCTGGATGGCTGTATTCTATCGCTGGACCATCGTTGCTGCCACGTATATGAGTTTGCCAGCCATTTTTTAATAAGTAATGGGTAATAATATCGGACTGTGCATGCTGCGCAAAAAACAAATCGCTGTTGTCACTGGTCTGCATAAATTCAATAAAGCGATAAGTAACCGCTCTGTCTTTCACATAGTCGATGGCATTCATCAGATTTTCAAAGGCAGTCTCAGCCATTAAAATACTATTTATTTTTAGCTTAATATCTGTGGTCGCAAGCAAAGTATCCATGTCCGCCAAGAGCTGAGGCAACATATCAAAGCCAGTCATTTTATGGAAGGTTGCGGCATCAAAGCTGTCCATACTGATATTAAGCTGATTCAGTCCAGCCGCTTGCCAGCTGGCTAAGTGCTTACCAAGCTTATAGCCGTTACTGGTCATGGCAATGGTTTCAATGCCTTTGGTGTTTTTGATGGTTTTAATAATATCGACCACATCACGGCGTATAGAGGGTTCACCGCCTGTAATCCTGACTTTTTTAGTACCAACTTCGGCAAATCCGCGGATTAACGTGGCAATTTCAGTGACGCTAAGCTCGTTTTGTGGTGGTTTGCCTTGATATCCATCTGGCAGGCAATATTCACAGCGAAAATTACAGAAATCAGTAATCGATAGACGTAAGTAGGTGAGACGTCGTGCGAAACCATCGGTTAATGGTTGAGAGAGCGTGACCGGAAAATACGTCGACGTGCTAGCAGATTTCGTTGCAACGTTCGATGATGAGTCACCATCAAAAATAACGGGTACAGCGGCAGGCGCATACAATTGCGCATTACCTAGGGTAGGGGCAAGATGGTTCATAGATGATTACCATTAATATTAAGTATAGTGTGTACTTTTAGGCGTTGCCTCAGGTTGTGAGTGGGAAAATCCATTTAAATACGATTATGACAGCTTGCTAGCAAATAACCATTCACCGTAAGTGACCCAAAAACTACCACTAAAGTAGTAGATGCTACTTGGTTATGATTTTTAAAATCAACATACGCCCCAAGCAGTTTCTCATGATTCATGGCTAATCAACAGTATAAAGAATGATTAACTGTGTAACGCTTTATACCATTGATTCGCCATGCAGCTTTTTAGCTATACCGTTATTAATGATTCAATTATTCAGCTGTTGTTTAGCTATTATTCAGCGATGCAACCAAGGGAAAGGTTGCACTTTTACGGTTTCACCAGCGGCTACATTGCCAGAATCTTGTGCTAGTACAATGAAGCAGTTGGCATGGCTTAGTTGTTTGATACGGTGTGATTGTTGCTTAGTAAAGCTTTCAACTTGGAAATCGCCAAGTTCGTTTTGGGACAATATACCTCTTTGAAAATCCATCCGTCCCGCTGATTTTTTAATATCGTTTTTAAGCGTTGCGGTTAGGCTTAACTGCATGGGGCGCTCTTGTAGCGCAGCGCCTGCCATCTGCCATAAGGCTGGAATGACAAATTGTAAGCTGCCAACGACGGTCGATAGCGGATTGCCGGGTAAGCCAAAATATAATACCGGCTTGGCAAGATTTTGCGTTAGCTCGCCAAAGACAAACGGTTTACCGGGTTTCATGGCGACTTTATAATGGTTAATCTGCCCAAGCTGTTCAATGACCGTGGTTAAAAAGTCATAGTCGCCAACCGATACGCCAGCGGTAGAGATAAGGGCGTCGCACTCTTGCATCGCTTGGGTTACGGCAGTGGTAGTCTTTTCTAAATCATCAGCAATGATGCCATAATCACGAATAGTGATAGGCAAATCAGCGAGTAAGCTTTTCAAAGTAGGGGTATTGGAGTTATAGATTTGCGCCAAACTGGTCAGCTCATTGCCAATTGCAACGAGCTCATCACCCGTTGCCAGTACACCGACGGTTAAAGGCTGATATACCTTCACTTTATCAAAACCCAAATTAGCCAGTAAACTGATATCAGCAGGATTTAAGCGTTTACCTGTTAATAAGACCGCTTCGCCAGTTTCAATCTCTTCGCCTTGCTTGCGGATATTGTCATCAGGTTTAGCGTCTTGACTGAGGGTAATAGCATAAGGCTGTGATTTATCAATGCTGTCTTTTATGGCGGCAAAGTTGGTGTTTTCTTGCATAATGACCGTATCACAGCTATCAGGAACGACCGCACCAGTAAAGATACGCACCCCTTGTCCTGCTGTGATATCACCATCATAAGGGCTGCCAGCTTGTGATTCACCGACGATATCAATCGTGCTGTCTGCTGCAAGCACGCTGTCTTTAGCAATCGCATAACCATCCATCGCCGATAGGTTTTGCCTTGGTATCGCAAAGGGCGAGACAATATCTTCTGCCAATATATGATTGCGGCTGTCTAATAAGTCGTAGCTAACGACGTCTCTGTTATGTAGCGGATAGTCGTTAGTATTATAAGTTTCTATGCGCTGCTGTATTTCAGAGATAAGCTCTGCAACCGTAATCATAAATATCTACTCATTTTATTAATATTGAACTGTGTTATTGATATTGAACGACACATAGCATAAGAGGTGGCTTATATCTTAAGAACCTTTATACCATAACAGCTATTTTATAACATAAGAATTAAGTGACCGACAGCGGATTGCTTAACCGCGGAAGATATTCTCTTGCTCAAGCGTCATCTCGATACCTTCGATATCCGCCTCATTCGCTAAGGTAAACAAATAATCGCATAATGCTTGGTGAAACGCTTGCTGGCTCAGCTTGTTATGAATAGCAGGGCTGACTTGCTCATAAGTCATCTGAATGCCAGATTCTTTATTTAGTACCTCAACGATATGAAAACCGTAACGGCTCTCGATAGGGCTTGGGGCAAGTCCTTTATCTAGCTTAAATAACGTGCTTTCAAATTCTGGTACGGTTTGTCCTTTGCTAATAACCCCCAATTCGCCGCCTTGCTCTTTTGAAGGGCAAGCCGAATGCTGGCGTGCCAATTGGATAAACTCGGCATCAGGATTGGCGTTATTTTTGATTTGTTCGATAAACTCGTAAGCGGTCTTTTTGAGCTTTAAGCGCTCATCGCCATCTTCAGGCGGGCAGGCTAATAAAATATGGCGTACCGTCATGATAGGATCGGTCTTAAAATCAGTAATATTCTGGCTATAATAGCGCTCACAAGTTGCCATATCTGGCATCGTTGCTTGAACGTTTTTGTCTATTAAAGTAGAAATCGCTTGCTCTTCATCGTTTTCCCATGCCGTCTCACCAAGACTTGGCTCATCTAACACAGCCAGTCTGAGTAATTCACGCACCACCAGTGCTTGCGTCGCTAAAAATACCGCATCTTCTTTGTTCTCCGCTGGATGATATTGCAGCTCTTGCGCGATATTGGTCCTATCTATCATCACACCATTGACCGTCACTGAAGGCAACTCATCACGGCTAGAGGCAATCAGGTTCTTATGGTTGCTGCGTTCTCCCGCCATCGCTTTTTCGATAAATTCTTGGTCAGAATGTGGTTTTTGCAAGTCGGATAGGGTTGGCATAACCCGCAGAATATCATCCCCATTACCAGTTGCTATATGATTGGCAGCAGTAGAGGCATGAGCGTTTTGGTTGCTGGTATGATCGGCTGGATTGTAGGTACTAACAGTCATGGCTTTTGCTCCATTAAGGGTTCTGATAAAAGGAATCGGATGATAAATATCGTTAAATACGATTAAAGTTTTACGTCAAAAATTAAATAAAAAAATAGAGCCGCCTTTAAATTATTTACGCACTGATGAAGCGTTTAAAGGCGGCTCTATGGCTGTTGCTAATTGACTTTATATTATCTTTAACCAAGTATTGAGCGCATTTTCTATCTTACTCGATGCTTAAATACTTAGTTAGACTGATAATATTAAGCCAACTCTAGGCTCATCTTCGGACCAAAGGGTTCGTAATGAACGCTATCAACGCCATGGTCGAGGGTCATTAAACCGTCGATGATGCTTTCCATAAACATCATAGAACCACAAACATAAATATCGGCAGGCTTCGGTAAAGTAGCAAGCCATGCTTCGTCTAGAATTTGCCCTGACTCAAAGTAGAAGATATGCTTTTCTACATTCTCAGCGGCGGCAAGCAACTCATTAACCTTGCTGTCAAAGGCATGATGTTCCTTATTCTGACAAGCATAAACCCAAATAATAGGGCGTAGTGGATTGGCCGCTACTTGCGCCTCTAACATTGATAAAATCGGTGTCACGCCAACACCGGCACTGACCAATACCAATGGGATTTCGTTTTGTTGTACTAGCTCTTGGTTAAGCTCAAAATCACCGGCAGGGGCAGATAGTAAAATCGTATCGCCAACGTCTAAGTGGTCATGTAAGTAGTTCGACACTAAGCCATTATGCTCATTACGGTTGTCGCGTCTGACGGCAAACTGAATGCCTTTATCGCTATTCGCTGAAAATAAAGAATAATGACGTAGAGCTATATGCTTACTGTCTTTTGGATCAGTTTTAACCGTGATGTATTGACCAGCAGACAATTTGAGTTTGCTTAAATCAATATCAGCATTTACAGGAACGACGGTAAAGGCGGCAATATCAGTCGCGGCTTCTGCTTTTTCGGTAATTTTAAACGGCGCAAAACCTGACCACATTTCTTGCTCGTACATGCCATGTTCGATTTGGATAAATACTGAAGCGATTTCATCATAAGCTTCTGTCCAAGCATTGATGATGTCATCGTTCGCCGCTTCACCCAGTACTTCTTTAATCGCACCCAATAAATGATGACCAACAATCGGGTAGTGCTCTGGCAAAATTTGCAAAGCGCGATGCTTATGGCTGATTTGGGTAACTTGCGGCAATAATGTCGCCAATTTTTCCAAATGCTTAGCCGCGGCCAAAACAGTCATGGCAAGTGCGGTTTGCTGACGACCTAGTTTTTGGTTGGTTTCGTTAAAAATATCCAGTAGTTCAGGATGTTCGTTAAACATATTTTTATAAAATACGGTAGTAATCGCGGTTCCATGTTCTTCGAGTACAGGAACAGTTGCTTTCACGATTTCTAGGGTTTTTGGTGACGCCATGGTGGATCCTTTAGTGATATTTCACATTGATAAGTTTTGGGATTGAAGCTCAAACTATGAATCTGACAACTGTCATTAAGAAAACCGTCATTAAACTGTTAAAAAAGCGCTGGGATTAAGCATTTAACCGTCTAATAATTGAGTGGTTTCTATAAGATTCATTAAAAATGAATCTTATAGTATCGTAACTTCATCCAAACATCAATGCTGTATCGCTATTGTGGCTATTTCTATTGGCAACGTTTCTATTGTGAGCGTTTCTCTCTGACAATCTGATAACGGCGACCGAAATACCAGATTGGCGCGCTGATAATATGAATAAGTCGTGTAAATGGGAATATCGCAATCAGGGTGATGCCGAGCGCCATATGCAGCTGATAAATAAGGTCAGTTTGCTCAATACGTGCTGCTGCCTGCCAAGGTCTTAAGACGGTGATATCCTGTGCCCAGCCTGCCAAATTCATCATGGTGTAGCCATCTAAATGCTTTACTGAGGTAAAGATGGACAGCAGCCCTAAATTCAGCTGAATAAATAACAGCACCAGTACCAATTTGTCCGAGAACGATGAGGTGTTTGAGATACGGTCATCGGTAAAGCGTCGCCACATCAACATGACTAAGCCAAACCAACAAAACACCCCCGCGATACCACCGACGACCACCGCTAAAATCTGCTTATGACCCGCGCTGATAAAACGGTCATAAAGAAAATGCGGCGTCAACATCCCAAATAAATGCCCGAGCAATACCACGATAATACCGACGTGAAAGAGGTTGCTGGCAAGGCGCATGTTTTTAGTTCTGAGCATCTGGGTCGAACCTGCCTTCCATGAATACTGAGATAAATCAAAACGTACCCAAGTACCGATGATAGCGATGGTCAATGCCACGTACGGATAAACACCAAAAAGGAAAATTTGTAGCCAATTTAGGTTGGCTAAAGACTGTACACTAGGATCTGCGATATTCATGTCCTTTCTCCTTATTAGGGTTTAACCGGTTGGTTGGTTTTAAAGTCTACCCAGTGCACAGGGGCATCGACCGCATTTGCAGCAGAGGCGTTTTTTATGCCCGCTTTTGCCGCAAGATTTTGGGTACTCGTCTGTGACGGGCAGCGCTCTTCTTGTTGCGCATCCAAAAAGGTCACCACTTCTTCTTCCCATTCTTTATCTAACGCTTCAAAGCTGTCATCGCGCTTTTCTTTGCTGATTTTTTCTTGATACTCTTCAACAATCTCAAGCGGCTTACCCGCGATTTGCAATAGCGCATTAAAGCAGCCTTTATACAGGCTACCGCGATCCTCTAATCGGGCAGCAAGCAGCGCGATGATATGGCTAACATCAGCGATATCCATACGAATTTGAATATCGTCTTCGATAATGGTTGCTTGATAGGCTAAAAATTCGAGATATAAAGGCAGATAATCAGGCAGCTCTTTGACGCTAATCTCAAAGCCAGCTTCTTGATACTGACCCATCAAATCGACCATCGCTTGACCACGGTCGCGCGATTCGCCATGTACATGCTCAAACAACCACAATGATAAAGAACGACCGCGCTCAAACAGACCGTCATAACGCGCCTGCGCCTCAAGAGAGCCGGTATCGATTAAATCTTCAATCAAGTCGATGATTTGCGTGCGTACTTCTGGGCTAATCAGCGTTGATTTGGCGACAATCTCGGTGCAATCGGCAAGCGTATCGCCTAAAAACAACTCATTGCTTGGATAGTCGATAAGTAAGCTTAAGACCTTGAGTAGCTTCAAATCAGAGTTACCGATAGTTGGTGACTCCATCGATGAAGTAATAGGTTCATGTATTGAAGTATTATTAAATTGAGTAGTTTGCATCTTATGACTCCCACTTTTGGACTGTATCGATGAAATCGCGGCGATTGGCTTTACGTTGACCAAACATACTGTTGTCAGAATGTCCTGAACAGCCTTCGCCAAAGGTAAAGCCGCAACCATTACGCTCAGCAAAGGCATCACTTAAGGCTTCTTCACGATGGGCGGTTGGAATCACAAAGCGGTCTTCGTAATTGGCAATAGCTAAGTAGCGATACATCTCCTCAACTTGTAGCTTGGTCAAACCAACATCATCCAAAATACTTTGGACTTCTTGTTTTTCGACCAGTTGCATACGCTTATAGCTACGCATAGCCAGTAGACGTTTTAATGCCAAACGCACTGGTTCTTCATCACCTGCGGTAAGCATATTGGCAAGATAGCGCAGCGGGATACGTAAGCTGTCGACATCTGGAATGAGGCCATCCATACCGACTTTGCCCGCTTCAGCAGCGTTTTGAATCGGTGATAACGGTGGTACATACCAAACCATAGGCAGCGTGCGGTATTCAGGGTGTAGCGGTAGGGCAAGTTTCCAATCCATCGCCAGCTTATAAACTGGTGAGCGCTGCGCTGAATCAATCACCGATTGCGGGACGCCGTCTTTTAACGCTTGGGCGATAACGGCAGGGTCATTAGGGTCTAAGAATACGTCCAACTGCGCTTGATAAAGGTCTTGCTCGTTAGGCGTGCTTGCCGCTTCAGCGATTTTGTCTGCGTCATAAAGCAGTACGCCCAAGTAGCGGATACGACCAACACAAGTCTCTGAGCAAACCGTTGGCAAGCCTGCTTCAATACGCGGATAACAGAAGATACATTTTTCAGATTTCCCCGATTTCCAGTTATAGTAAATCTTTTTATAAGGGCAGCCTGAGATACACATGCGCCAGCCGCGACATTTTTCTTGGTCAATCAAGACGATGCCGTCTTCTTCACGCTTATAAATCGCGCCACTTGGGCATGATGCGACGCACGTAGGGTTCAAGCAATGCTCGCATAGACGCGGCAAATACATCATAAAGGTGTTTTCGTACTCGCCATAAATCTCCGCTTGAATGTTGTCGAAGTTCTTATCTTTGCGACGTTTTTCAAACTCTGAGCCTAAGATTTCTTCCCAGTTAGGACCCCATTCAATCTTTTGCATACGTTTGCCGGTGATGGCTGAGCGCGGGCGGGCGATAGGCTGATGGTTGCTGATAGGGGCGGTATGTAGATGCTGATAATCAAAATCAAACGGCTCGTAATAATCATCAATCTCTGGCAAATCAGGGTTGGCAAAGATATTGGCCAATACTCTGAATTTACCACCGATGCGCGGATTGATGGTGCCGTTGGCATTACGTATCCAGCCGCCTTTCCATTTGGTTTGGTTTTCCCACTCTTTGGGGTAGCCGATACCGGGTTTTGACTCAACGTTGTTAAACCACGCATATTCCATACCTTCACGGCTGGTCCAGACGTTTTTACAGGTGACTGAGCAGGTGTGACAACCGATACATTTATCAAGGTTAAGCACCATGCCGACTTGCGAACGAATTTTCATGGATCTGTGCTCCAAATATTAGTAGAAAAAGCAGCCTTTATTCTTCAATCATGTCGTTTCAAAAGATGTCGTCTTAAAAAAATTTCTTTTAAAACGACGGATTTTCAATAGAAGAAAACGCTTTAATCCTCAATGGTGGTTGGTAATGGGCGCGGTAATTCGTTATCGGGTTTGTCCTCTAACCAGTCGATTTTTGACATTTTACGAATCACGACAAACTCATCACGGTTACAACCAACGGTGCCATAATAGTTAAAGCCATAAGACTGCTGGGCATAGCTACCAATCATGTGGGTCGGTTTCAAAATCGTCCGAGTGACTGAGTTATGGATACCGCCGCGCGTGCCTGTTTGCTCAGAACCGGGAATATTGACCAGTTTTTCTTGGGCGTGATACATCATGGTCATGCCTTCTTTGACCCGCTGGCTAACGATGGCACGAGCGGTGATAGCACCATTGGCATTGAACAGCTCAATCCAATCGTTATCGACGATGTCAGCTTTTTGAGCGTCGACTTCTGACATCCAAACACAAGGGCCACCGCGGCTTAGGGTTAGCATGAGCAAGTTTTCAGAGTAGGTACTGTGGATGCCCCATTTTTGGTGCGGTGTTAAAAAGTTCAGTACAATCTCTTTATTACCATTTGGCTTAGCGTCTTTGAGCAGCTCAGTGGTCTTAGTATCAATCGGTGGACGATACTGCTGCATTTGCTCGCCAAACGCCTGCATCCAAGGATGGTCTTGATAAAACTGCTGGCGACCAGTAATCGTGCGCCAAGGAATCAGCTCATGGACGTTGGTATAACCGGCGTTATAACTGACTTCATCTGACTCAATACCTGACCACGTTGGGCTTGAGATGATTTTGCGTGGTTGGGCGACGATATCTTTGAAACGGATTTTTTCATGTTCGCTAGACTTGGCAAGGTGGGTATGGTCGCGACCGGTGAACTCAGAGAGTGCAGCCCAGCCTTTTACCGCCACATGACCATTGGTTTCAGGTGCGAGCATCAAAATCATCTCAGAAGCGTTAATCGCCGTATTAAGACGCGGTCTGCCTTCAGAGATACCCGTTTCAGTCACACGGTGATTTAAGTCGCCAAGCTGTTTGACCTCGGTTTTCATATCCCAATTCAGACCTTTTGAGCCATTGCCTAATTTTTCTAGGGCAGGGCCAAGCGAGGTGAATTTGGCATAAGTATTCGGATAGTCACGCTCAATCACTTTAATCATCGGGCAGTTTTTACCCGGTACAGGTTTTTCGCCAGCGGTTTTCCAGTCAGTGCCACCAAATGGCTGTGCAAGCTCGCCCGGCGTGTCATGTTGCATCGGCAAAGTAACGACGTCAGTCTCAACGCCTAAGTGACCTTTTGATACTTCAGAGAAGCTCTTGGCAATGCCTTTATAAATTTCCCAATCGGTCTTAGATTCCCACGCAGGGTCAGTAGCTGCGGTTAATGGGTGAATAAAGGGGTGCATGTCCGAGGTATTCATGTCATCTTTTTCGTACCACGTTGCTGTTGGTAGTACGATGTCAGAATACAAGCAAGTAGAAGACATACGGAAGTCTAGGGTGACAACCAAATCTAATTTGCCAGTAGGGCCTTTTTCTACCCAATCGACTTCTTTTGGTTGCAGGTGACCTTTGGCATTTTCCTTATTGAGCAAGCCGTTTTTGGTGCCCAAGAAATAATGCAGCATATATTCATGGCCTTTACCTGATGAGCCCAATAGGTTTGAGCGCCAGATAAACATATTGCGCGGGAAGTTGTCAGGATTATCAGGGGATTCACAAGCAAAGCGTAAGCTGCCATCTTGTAGAGAATCGACCACATACTCTTCCACGCCTTTGCCGCAATCGGCGGCTTTGGCAGCGATGGTCAGTGGGTTACGGTTGAGTTGCGGCGCTGAAGGTAACCAGCCTGCGCGTTCTGCTTGAATGTTGTAATCAAGCATATGCTCAGGGAAAAACTTTTTATCGACGAGAGGCGAGAGTATCTCATGGGCAGAGATGGTCTCATGACGCCACTGTGAGCTGTGATTGTAAAAGAAGCTCGTGCCATTCATATGACGCGGCGGACGATGCCAATCAAGGGCAAATGCCAATGGCAACCAGCCGGTTTGAGGGCGTAGTTTTTCTTGCCCAACATAATGCGCCCAGCCGCCGCCAGATTTACCGATACAGCCGCATAGCATGAGCATGTTAATCACGCCGCGATAGTTCATATCGAGGTGATACCAATGGTTCATACCCGCGCCGATGATAATCATCGATTTACCATGAGTCTTATGGGCGTTTTCAGCGAATTCACGCGCGACTTGAATGACGCGCTCACGGCTCAGACCGGTGATGACTTCTTGCCAAGCAGGCGTGCCCGGTACGGTGGCATCGTTATAATCGTCGGTGACGTGCTCGCCGCCAACGCCATTATCAACCCCAAGGTTGGCAACGGTTAAATCAAATACAGTGGCGACGATAGCGGTGCTGCCATCGGCTAAAGTAATGGTTTTACAGGGGACGGTTTTTTGCTGTATTGCTTCGCCCGGTACCGAGGTGAAATGAGGATGATCCACATGACCAAAGTAATCAAAGCCGACTTTACAGGTCTCATTGCTGTCTTTTAAAGTCAGCGTTAGGTCAATATCTGCGCCTGTGGTGCCATTTTTTTGCTCAAGATTCCATTTGCCTTTTTCGCCCCAACGATAACCGATAGAACCAAGCGGAGAAACCAGCTCGCCATCACTATTTAGACCGATAGTTTTCCATTCTGGGTTGTTTTCTTGACCTAAATTATCGATTAAGTCAGAAGCGCGTAGATAGCGGCCTGCATGGCGTGCGCCTTCTTCACCTTCTAGCATGACGAGCACAGGTAAATCGGTATAGCGTTTGGCGTAATCTAAGAAATAGTCACTTGGCTGCTTAAGATAAAACTCTTTGATAATGACATGACAAAATGCCTGCGCGACTGCCGCATCGGTCCCTTGTTTTGGGTTTAACCACAAGTCAGTGAGTTTAGAGACTTCCGCATAGTCGGGCGTGATAGAAACGGTCTTGGTGCCTTTATAACGCACTTCGGTAAAGAAATGCGCGTCAGGTGTACGCGTTTGCGGAACGTTTGAGCCCCACGCAATAATATAGTCAGAGTTATACCAATCGGCTGACTCTGGCACGTCAGTTTGCTCGCCCCAAACCATCGGCGATGCTGGCGGCAGATCACAATACCAGTCATAAAACGATAAGCAAACGCCGCCAATTAATGATAAATAACGACTACCAGCGGCGTAGCTGACCATCGACATGGCAGGAATTGGAGAGAAACCGACGATACGATCAGGACCAAAGGTTTTGGCGGTATAAACGTTACTGGCAGCGATGATTTCATTGACTTCTGCCCACGTCGAGCGGATAAAGCCGCCCAAACCGCGCTTAGATTTGTACTGTTCTGCTTTGATAGGGTCTTGGACAATACTGCCCCACGCATCGACTGGATCAGGATACTGCGCTTTGGCTTCACGCCATAATTTTAGAAGCGGTTTACGTACTTTAGGGTATTTCACACGGTTCGCTGAATACATATACCAGCTGTAGCTTGCGCCACGAGGACAGCCGCGCGGCTCGTGGTTTGGTAAGTCAGGACGGGTTTCTGGATAGTCGGTTTGCTGCGTCTCCCACGTCACCAAGCCGTTTTTGACGTAGATTTTCCACGAGCAAGAACCGGTACAGTTGACGCCATGCGTTGAGCGCACAACTTTGTCATACTGCCAACGGCTACGATACACATTTTCCCAATCACGAGACTCATCGCGCGTCTCGCCATGCCCATCGGAGAATTCGCCCTGTTTACGTTTAAAAAAACGGAATTGGTCGAGTAAATGGCTCATTTCGCTATCCTCTGTTTTATTGCCTAAGGTGTATCTAGAGCTGAGTGCAGAATGCTTCTATCTTGATAGTGCTTGATATCGGTATGCAGCTAAGCCGTAAATATTATTTCGATAGCGTCATTTTAAGTAAGCCGTCACCCTCTTACTATCAGCTAACATGAGCAGGCCACTACCACCTTAGTAGTAGCGGCAAGTTATCAAATTTGCTTAAAAAAACTGTTAAGTGTCTAATTATTGAGCGTCTAATCGTTAAACGTCCATGAGCCCTGCTTATTTAGCAGCTGAAAATTACTTAGCAAAAATTTAAAACAAAAAAGTGCTACTCACATTAGCAAGTAGCACTTCATAGGTTGGGTTTTGCTTATATAAAAGTCGCTTTAAAGGACTTATAACACAGCCGTCTTAACAAGGAATCTCAGCATTAGCACGGCTGTAATACCACCAAGTCAATACGATACAGAGAATGTAAAAGACAATTAAGGCGATAAAGGTGCCATCAATACCCAGTCCTGAACCGAACATTTTTGGCACAAAGAACGCGCCATAAGCGGCGATTGCTGAGGTGAATCCAACCACCGCCGCTGACTCTTTACGTATTTCAATAAATAGCGGCTCTGTCCCTGCTTTCTCAGGCTCAAGGCGTTCGTGAAAGGTTCTAAAAATAACTGGAATCATGGTAAAGGTAGAGCCGTTACCGATACCGGTGGTAATAAATAGCACCATAAAGGAGATAAAGTAGCCGAAAAAGCTGCCCTCATTGGTCTCGCTAGGTAGGAAGTACATAACTGCCAATACTGCCAATACCATTACGATATAGTTCCAAAAAGTGACTTTTGCGCCGCTGGTTTTATCAGATATCCAGCCACCTAGTGGACGAAATAGCGCGCCGACTAGAGGACCTAAAAAGGCAAATTTAAGCGCATCAATAGCAGGAAATGAGTTTTTAATCAGCATCGGGAATGCGGCGGAAAAACCAATGAATGAGCCAAAGGTTGCCATATAAAGGATGCACATAATCCAGTTATGTTTGCGTTTAAAGATAACCGATTGGTCTTTAAAAGAGGCTTTGGCGGTGGCAATGTCGTTCATGCCAAACCAAGCCAATGCTGAGAACAGCAGGATAAAGGGTACCCAAATAAAGCCTGCATTTTGTAGATAAAACAGTTTGCCGCTGGCAGAGACTTGTGGGTCGCCGCCTAAGCTACCGAACGCCGCTACCAATATAATCATCGGGACGACGAACTGCATGACCGATACGCCCAAATTACCCAAACCAGCGTTTAGCCCAAGCGCTGTGCCTTGTTCCGCTTTTGGATAAAAGAACGAGATATTGGACATGGACGAGGCAAAGTTACCACCGCCAAAGCCGCAAAGCAGCGCAATAATGGCAAATATCATAAACGGTGTATCAGGATTTTGAACCGCAAAGCCCATCCATAATGCCGGAATTAACAGAGATAAGGTTGATATCGCTGTCCAACGCCGACCACCAAAAATCGGTACCATAAAAGAATAAAAAATCCGTAGCGTCGCCCCTGATAGACCGGGCAGCGCCGCTAACCAAAACAGCTGCCCGCCATCAAAATCAAAACCAATCTCAGGTAAGCGCACGATGACCGCGCTCCATACCATCCATACTGCAAACGCCAGTAGCAAGGATGGAATGGATATCCATAAATTTCGAGTGGCGACTTTTTTGCCGCCCCCTTTCCAGAACTCATCTATCTCAGGTCGCCAGTCAGTGATGAGCTTACCACCTTTGAAGTTGTAATCATTGCCCATACTATTCCTCACTTAATATCATTTATGCTTAGTTATAATGGATAGTTTTATAACCTTCAGCCGTTATAAAAATTACCGTATGCAGTCGCTTTGATTGTTGTTAATGACTGCTTGTATATGGATTGGATTGATGCGGTAGATTGATGTCTGTGACCAATGCGCCCTTGATAACAGCAAATCATCACAATCAATGGTTTTATAGAAACGATAACTCACGGTACTGCGTTATCCCGATGATGAGTATTCATACATAGTGGTATACTGATGGCTAAAAGAGGTATGTTGCGGGCAGAATGATTACTAAAAGTTTGCTCTGAATGGACTGATATGGTTTTTATTTTTTGAAAAGTGTGGAGTTTTTAACCAGAACTGGTTTGAGATTGGTTAGGCGCACTTGGTGTTTCTAAGATGTTTTTAAGGCTTTTTTTAAGATGCTTTTAATACTTTTAGTAAGTTGTTAACGTTGATACTGAACGCCTCTTTTTTACTAATTTTGATGGGTAAATGCTATTCATGAAGTCTATTCAACGCCGCCAGTCTTTAACCCTGCATGCTTGGGGCGCTATTATTATCATCGCCATCTTATCCTTGATGTCAGCGTTGGGGAGTGGGGCGCTGGCTTGGGTAGCACGGTCTGATGCGGAGGCGATTAATACCGCAGGCTCGATACGCATGGCCACTTATCGCATTAGCTTTCAGATTGCGACTGGTTTTTCCGATGACCATCCTTTTAGCTCGAGTTTAAACATTAACCAAAACGGCGTCAGCGACCAAGAAAATGAGACGTCTGTTAAACGAGATAAATTAGATTTTTCTAATAAAAACACCGCCGAAAAGACCGCTATCTTGATTAAGGATATGGAAAATCGGCTGGCAGAATTGCAGGTCTATCAGCTAACGAGTGCCAATAGACATACGCTTATCAATGAGCAGCTTAATAAGATAAAAGAGCAATGGTATCAAGACTTAAAGCCGACTTTATTGGCGCAGGATAAACAGGATTTTTATGGCGTTTCTGCCAGTTATATCGAAGATGTGAACCGTTTTGTTGGTGAGCTGCAGTACCGAAACGAGCAGCGCCAGACCTGGCAGCAAAATCTGCAAATCCTCTCGTTGATACTGACCATCATTATTGTGCTGATTGGCATGCGCCGATTGCATCAATTGGTGCTCACGCCTATTTATCAATTGATAAAAGCCAATAACCAATTTAAAGACGGTCAGTTTAATACCAGAGTCTCCATCGCAGGCTATCGAGAGTTTGAAGTGCTTGGCAATTCTTTCAATGATATGGCAAGTACGATTGAGACCTACCAGCGCTCGCTTGAAAGTGAAGTGCAGGTAAAAACCCAGCATTTGGTCAAAGCCAACCAAGTGCTGTCGCTGTTTTATGACTTTTCAAAATCGCTGACCACCAGCCAAGTGAGCTTATATCAGCTCGACGCTTTAATTGCAGATTTTAGTAAAACCTTGCCGCATTTAGAATTTACCTTGTGCATACAGAATAAATATATCACCAGTAAAAATGCCATCGTTCTGCATGGCGAAAAAATGAAAGAGCTGTGCAAAAAGCTCAACTGTGATAACTGCGCAACGAAAAATGGCGAACATACCAAGTCTTATCCTATTGTTCATCAACAAGAAGAATTTGGCGAATTGCGCGTGCGACCTAAGTTGGCGCTAATGATGAATTACTCTTTTATCGCTGATGATGACATTAATGATGATGACAGTAATAAGACTGGTCATGGTATTGCGCCAGAACAGCGTATAAACATGACAGAGGCGGGGAGTGTTTTCCCATTTAGCAGTCCTGAATTGGATGCGCAAAATAACGAGCTCATCGTGGCGCTGACCAACTTAATCAGTACCGCCTTATCGCTGCGTAAGCAAAAACAGCAAGAGCATCAGCTGATTTTGTTTGAAGAGCGTTCGACGATTGCCAGAGAATTGCACGACTCTTTGGCGCAGTCGTTGTCTTATCTAAAAATCCAAGTCAGCGTCCTTGAGAGACACCTTAAAAACGCTGGCAGCGAGCCCGTCAAAGCACCGGTAGCGCAAAATATCGAGCAGATAAAAATGGGGCTAGGCTCCGCTTATCAGCAGTTAAGAGATTTGTTGGTGACGTTTCGCTTGACCATTGATAATGATAATTTCGACGAAGCCTTGCACGATGCTGCCAGTGAGTTTGCCTTAAAAGGCGGTTTTAATATAACGGTGCACAACCATATTATGACGCTTAATTTGAGCGCCACTGAGCAGATAGATTTGATTCAGATTGCTAGAGAAGCGCTGTCAAATATCAGCCGCCATGCAAAAGCACAAAACGTCGCAATTCACCTAGAATACGAGGACGGTGATAAATATATCGTCATGAGTATCATCGATGATGGCGTTGGCATGTCTGGTGGTGTCGATCAAACCCAGCATCACGGCTTGATGATTATGAAAGAGCGCGCCCATAATATCGGCGGCGAACTTATCGTGACCGATAACGAGCCACGCGGCACTATCGTTAAGGTCAGGTTTGAGCCCAATTTTTTTGATGAAGAGAGTAATAAAGACGCTTATTTATAAGCTCATAATATTGTGATTTAAGCGATTGAATGGTCTTTTTTGAAGTTGTTGATTGGCGTTTTTTTACGGATTTTTCTAACCAGTTTCATTTTTAAATATGATTTCCGCTAAGCAGTTTTTAAGCACTGTAATACTGAATTATTAAATTTAAATCATTAAATCCTTGTACCATTTTTTTATTTGTGAGTATGTTATGAGCACCAAAGTTTATACCAGTACCTCGCCCGCTCGCCTATTATTGGTCGATGACCATCCGATGCTACGCCGCGGCATATCTGAGTTATTAAGTCTTGAAGACGATGTCAAAGTCGTTGGTGAAACCAGTAATGGTCAAGAAGCGTTAGCATTTTTAGAAAATAATGACGTCGATTTGGTGATACTTGACCATAAAATGCCGGTGCTCACCGGTATCGAAACCTTGAGAGAAATCAAAGCCAGAAATATCAATACCAAAACCGTCCTGTTCACCGTTTCTGATAGCGGTGAAGACGTACAAGAGGCGTTAAAACTGGGCGTTGATGGTTATCTGTTAAAAGATATGGAGCCTGAGCTGATTATTATTGATATCAGAAAGATACTGCGCGGCGAATTGGTTATCAGTCCCAATCTAGCCTCGATACTTGCCCAAACGTTGCGCACTCCAAGCATTCAAGATATCGCCAGTAATCTGACCAGCAGAGAGCTACAAGTGATTCAGATGATTGCTGAGGGGCTGAGTAATAAGATGATTGCCAATAATTTGGATATTGCCGAATCAACGGTAAAAGTACACGTCAAGCATATCCTCAATAAAACCGGTCTGCGGACACGGGTAGAAGCGGCGGTATGGACGGTTAACCATTTGTCTAAATAGCTTTTTTATAAGCAAGATAAAAATATCTATCGCCTTTATCTAAAACTAAAAACCCACCTAACAATATGCTAGGTGGGTTTTTAGTTTTGGACATCACAATCTGAGAGTATGATTGTTATGTCTTAGTTTTTGATATAAATATTAACGGCTAATATCAGCTTTTAGTACTTATTTTTAGTACTTACTCTCTGCCGCAATTTGACGATCAACGGATGACATTTTATATTCATCACCAAAGGCGTCTTCTGGTTCTGCCAACCAAAAATAACAGACAACCCATGCAATTAGCGCACCGACTGCAATGATATAAAAGAACTGATTGGGCTCTACAAAGGTATAAATAAATAAGTAGAATACCGCGCCAACGTTACCATAAGCGCCTGCCATGCCTGATATTTGACCGGTCAAACGACGTTTAATTGAAGGGATAATCCCAAAGGTCGCGCCTTCTGCCCCTTGTACAAACACCGAGCATAGAATGGTAAAGACCACGGCGATAAATAGCGGCCATTCGGCATTAAGCATACCCATCAGCGCAAAACCAATGCCAATACCGAACATATAAATCAGCATCACCAAACGACGATTACCGACTTTATCGGAGATATAACCACCAAGTGGCCGCGCCCATAAATTGACAAAGGCAAAGGTAGAGGCAATCAAACCAGCCGCAGTCGGGTCAAGTTTCCAAGTCGCAGCAAAGAACATCGGTAACATAGAAACCACCGCCAGCTCTGCGCCAAAGTTGGCAAAATAGCTGACATTCAGCGCCGCCACCGATTTAAAGGGGTATTTATCGTCTTCTGGAATACCGGCTTTAAGCATGGGCACATTGACACTGATGGCTTTATAAATCTGATAAATGACCATCAATACAATCACGCTATAAGCAATGATAGCGCCCGTCGCACTTAAAAATCCCATCGCTTGGGTGCGATACACCAGCAATCCCAATACGCCGTATAAAGGAACGATAAATAAGCAATATAACCACAAGTCTTTCCAAGTCGACACTTCTAACGCGCCAGCTTTACGGGATTTTTTATGCGTACCAACTTCTGGTCCATCGGTGATTAAAAACCAATAAGCCACGCCGTATAGCGCCATTAATAAGCCAGATAAAGCAATTGCCCAGCGCCAACCATCATCGCCGCCAAAGAATTGTAAGGCAACGGTTGGGATGGTAATCGCCGCTGCTGCTGAACCAAAATTTCCCCAGCCAGCATAAAAGCCTTCGGCAAAGCCAATGTCTTTGGGTTTAAACCATAACGCCGTCATATGAATACCAACGACAAAACCTGCGCCGACGATAGACATAAATAAGCGCGAGACGAATAGTTGCATGGCAGAGTCGCCAAACGCGAAAAACCACGTCGGTATAGCCATCACTACCATGAGTATAGAAAACACGCGACGCGGACCAAAACGGTCTAATGCCATGCCAACGATGACGCGCCCCGGAATCGTCAACGCGACGTTGGCAATTAAAAATAATTTGATGTGATCAGGGGTTAAATAGCTTTCCGTCTGTAGCATCGAGGTTGCCAGCGGTGCCATATTAAACCAGACATAAAAGGTGAGAAAAAAAGCAATCCACGTATAGTGAAGCGCCCTTATCTCACGGCGTTCAACCTCGAGTAATTCTTTTGCATGCATGATAATGTCCCCATTATAAATTCTGATGCCGGTAATGGGCACAAGATAGCAATAAAGGGGGCGTCATAACTATTGAGCGAAAGCAGTATAGGGTCTACTTTCTATACTACTTAATGGGGAGTAGGCAGGCATTTTCGGGCGTTATATTTTTATTAATAATCAGACTCATACAAGGGTGGTAAAGCCTTTTAAAAAGTGCTATTTTATATTAATGATAATTATTCTCAATTGAATATTAACCTTTAAGGCAGATTGAGAAATAAAATCTATATTAAGCAAACTAGCCAAGGAGTTATCATGAGTGCCACTACTAATACTACGAATACTAAAAATGCCACTAGCACCACCAATCCCGTCATTCCAAGCCATTGGAAAATAAAACGTTCAACACACTTCTTCACCAAAGATAAAGTGCCTAACGCCTTGTTAACCCATCACAATACGGCGGAAGGCGTGTACGGACAAATTTGTGTCATGCAAGGTACGGTAACCTTTTATGGCTTTGCTGATGAAGCGGCCACTGAGCCTGAAAAAACAGTGGTTATTAACGCTGGGCAGTTTGCGGTCAGCCCGCCTCAATATTGGCACCGCGTAGAATTAAGTGACGATGCCCAGTTTAATATCAACTTTTGGACAGAAGGTGATAGCGGTAATAAATCACTGTTTAATAGCTCTAAAATCCATAGCAAACCTATCGAGAAGTTGTTTGATAAACCAGAGGAATCTTAACCAGCTAAAGTGATTGTGCTATACAGTTATGGTGCTATGACAAGCGCTTTTGTCATGGCACAATCATGCTAAATGTTGCTAAGATGATTATTTACCTATTCATCTATTTATTTACCTATCTATCTATGGGAACTAAGCATGTCAGCTTCTAGCAATCAGCCTGTCAATAACAACACGAGCAGCGATACCCATACTGAATCGCAAAATTACCGAGTAATGATTGAATCGCTTGCGGCTACCAAGACATGGTTATTCGTTCCTGCAACGCGAATAGATCGGGTAGCAAAAGCCTTTGCTAGCGGGGCAGATGCGGTGATTGTTGATTTAGAAGATGCAGTTGCGCAAGTAGATAAAGCCCAAGCTCGCGTAGCACTAAAAGCATATTATGATGCTGAGCATGACGCTAAAAGCTATCGCCCGATTTGGCTACGTATTAATCAAACGAGCAGTGCAGAATTTGTTAAAGACTTGGCGCTATGTCAGCAGCTGCCTAAGCTGGCCGGTGTATTACTGGCAAAAGCGGAGCAGCCAGCAGATATCGAAAAGGTGTATCAAGAAGCGGGTTTGCCCGTGATTGCGTTGATAGAAAATGCCATGGGCTTGTACCGTATTGAAGATATGGCAAAAGCTTCAGGGCTGCTTGCATTTAGCTACGGCTTTTTAGATTTATGCAATGATTTACAAGTGCAAGTGGGCACAGCGTCAGCGGATATTATCGCCAATCAAATTCGTTATCAGCTTATCCTGACCTCAAAAGTCCACCAACTGCTTGCGCCGATTGACAGTGTGTATGCAGATTTTAATGATAATGAAGGGCTGCATCATCGTGTGCAGCTATGGTCGCAGATGGGCATGTCCGGCATGCTTTGTATCCATCCTAAGCAAGTTGACGTCGTCAAGCAGTCACTGCAACCAACGGTTAGTGAGCTTGAATTTGCGCAGCGCGTGGTCGCAGAATATGAGCGCAGTGGGCAGGCAGTCTTTAAAGTTGACGGTAATATGGTTGATGCGCCGGTGATTGAACGCAGTTATCAGATATTATCAAACGCTAAATAATTAGCACGATATTGGTTTTAGAGTAATTTAACCACGTACCAGATAGTTCAATGCTATCTGGTTTTTTTATGCTTGTTCATTATGTACAATCCCTTAACCGGCTTTGATATTCGCCCCAATGTTTTGGAAATTTATAGCGAGGTTAATGGGTTGTTTTATGAAGAATGAGCGGTACAGTTTATTATGATTATAAGAATAAATAGAAATAACTCTTAACATTCATATTAAATGAATGTTATTATGTTTCCAGTTTGATGCTAGATGTAAATACTCATCAAATACTTTTAGCCATCGAAGCGATAAAGTCTATCAGTTGGTCAGTGAGGTAATCTTAAATTTAAGTTATTAACCTTTATTCTTACCTAAATATTAAAACCAAGACTAAGGCAGTAGGCTTAAGATTTGCAGAGCTATTAATCACAGCTATCAATCAGAGCTATCAATAGACTTATCGCAACGGGCAACATTATTTTTTTTCATTTTTGGAATCATGATGCTTATAAAAATTCATTTTAAATGAATGTTTAAGTGTTCAAATTATCTATCTAGCCAGTAGGAGCAAGATATGGGCGAGTACAAGAAGTATTGGTGGGGCTTAATCGCTGTCCTCGTAATTACCTTTACCTTTTTAGGTTGGGGCGGCGTAGAAGTTTATCGTACCGCACCTCCTATCCCTGATCAGTATATTGATAGCAATGGGAAGGTTTTAATCACAGAAGAAGATATTTTGGATGGTCAATCTGCTTGGCAGCGCACTGGTGGTCAGCAGCTTGGCTCAGTGCTCGGGCATGGTGCCTATCAAGCGCCTGATTGGACGGCAGATTGGTTACATAGAGAGCTTGTCGCTTGGTTGGACATCAGAGCACAAGAGTTATATGGGCATGATTTTGCCACCACCACAGACGATCAAAGAGCGGTACTTAATGCACAGTTGAAAAAAGAATACCGTGGTAGCAATACCAATGATAAAAATCAAGTGGTGTTGTCCGATACGCGTATCGCTGCCATCAATGAAGTCGCGCCTTATTATATTGGCTTGTATGGTAATGAGCCGTCCTTGCAAAAGTCGCGTGAAAACTTTGCCATGAAAAACAATACCTTGGCAGACATTGAAGACAGACAAAAACTGACCAACTTTTTCTTTTGGACCACGTGGATGGCGTCTACCGAACGTCCGGGTACCAATGCCACTTATACTAATAACTGGCCGCATGAGCCGCTGATTGATAACGTCCCAACCTCAGAAAATATCATGTGGTCTATCGCCAGTGTGGTGTTCTTAATTGCTGGGGTGGGTTTCCTTATTTGGGGTTGGTCATTTTTACGTAAAGAAGAAGACGTCAAGGAAATCACACCAAACGCTGATCCATTAACCAAAATAGCGTTAACGCCGTCGCAAAAAGCCTTGGCGAAATACGGTGTTTTAGTCATGGGGTTGTTTGTTTTTCAGGTATTTATCGGCGGTTTCGTCGCGCATTATACCGTTGAAGGGCAAGAGTTTTATGGTATTGCCGTCGCCGATTACTTCCCGTATTCGCTGGTGCGTACGTGGCATATTCAGGCCGCATTGTTTTGGATTGCCACCGCTTTCTTGATGGCAGGCTTGTACTTAACACCGCTTATCAATGGCGGTAAAGATCCTAAATACCAAAAATTGGGCGTTGATATACTTTGGGTGGCGTTAATTATCGTCGTCGTTGGCTCATTTATTAGCCAATACTTTGCAATTGCTGGCATTATGCCGGCGAAATACAACTTCTGGTTTGGTCATCAAGGCTATGAATTTATTGACCTTGGTCGCTTCTGGCAGATTTTAAAATGGGTCGGTATATTGTTCTGGTTGGTATTAATGACCCGCGGTTGCTTACCAGCATTTAAACAACCGGGCGATAAAAACTTATTGGCAATCTTCTTTGCATCAGTTGTTTGCGTTGGTTTATTTTATGGTGCTGGCTTGTTCTACGGCGAGCGTACACATTTAACCATCATGGAATACTGGCGCTGGTGGGTGGTACATTTATGGGTAGAAGGGTTCTTTGAAGTATTTGCCACCGTATCATTGGCTTTCATTTTCTATAACTTAGGCTTGGTTAATAAAAAAATCGCCACAGGTTCTGCCATCGCTTCTGCGGCGCTATTTATGCTCGGCGGTGTACCCGGTACCTTCCACCATTTATACTTCTCAGGCACAACCACGCCAGTCATGGCAATCGGCGCCTCATTTAGTGCCTTAGAAGTGGTTCCCTTAGTTGTACTAGGTTATGAAGGGTATGAGCATTGGTCTATGCAGCGTCAAGCGCCATGGATGGATAAGCTCAAATGGCCTATCATGTGTTTCGTTGCCGTCGCCTTCTGGAATATGTTGGGAGCGGGCGTGTTCGGCTTTATGATTAACCCACCTGTGTCACTGTTCTATTTACAAGGGTTAAATACCACAGCCGTTCACTCACATGCCGCTTTATTTGGGGTCTATGGATTCTTAGCAATCGGCTTTGTCTTACTGGTCATGCGTTATATTCGCCCAGACTATGTGTTTAGTGAAAACCTTATCAAAACGGGTTTTTGGGCGCTAAATGCAGGCTTGGTATTGATGATTGTCACCAGTTTATTACCGATTGGTATTTTCCAAGCGCACGCATCAATGACCGAAGGCTTATGGTACGCTCGTAGTGAAGGCTTCTTACAACAAGATTTCTTACAAACACTGCGTTGGATACGTACCTTTGGTGACGTGGTCTTGATCACTGGTGCCGTTTGTGTGGCATTGCAGGTGGTTAAGTTTGCCTTTGCAAAACCATCACACTCAAACTACCAACCTGATAATCCAGTGAACGATTAATTGTCTAAATTATTAACAACGCTAAAAATAACAAAGCTCTGCAATGGCAGGGCTTTTTTAGGGCCTAATTAAAGATGTTTTCTAATAAAAAGCGGTTAATGAAAAGGCAGTTTAAGTTCAGACTCTTTGCTTTTTTATTATGCTAGCGCAGTTGCGATATGGCTGGATTTTCAGCCATCAATCATAGAGTAATGTAGGTGCTACTCCTATGCTAAGCTGGCAAGATGACAAAATTGTCATCTTAGCGTCATCTGCTTGTCAGGCTGATGTTGTTATACTTTTTATTTAATATTTTAATGCTAGGCTTTATTGCTCTAACTATTACTACAACTATAACTACCAACGCCATGCATTTCTAAAAGTACCTGCCATCTTTATTATTAATGAGACATTTACTATGGTTATCCTTGTCACTAAATTCAGTCGTCAGTTTAAATCGCGCCAGCTAAAACCTAATCAGCTAACGAAAAAAGCTTTACGCGGCAGCTTTATAATATTAGCGGCGTCGACGCTTTTTGCCTGTAATCAAGCAGATATTAAGGCTGATAGCAGTGCCGCTGATATGAACTCGGCGCAAACCCAAGTTTCGGTGAATAATACGTCGGCGGATAATTTAGAAAACACTAACCAGTCTGCTACGATAAATGCTAAAGCCCAACATTCTGATTTACTCAAAAACGTCTCAGCGACCGTTTATAAAGATGTCAATTGTGGCTGCTGTAAAGACTGGATAGAGCATGCGCAAAATCATGGCCTTACAGCGACGAGTCAGCATCCAAAAGATTTGTCATTATTCAAAGACCGTTATGGCGTGCCGACAGAGATGCGCTCGTGCCATACTGCGGTCACAACCGACGGTTATGTGTTTGAGGGGCACGTACCAGCAAAATATGTCGCTCAGTTTTTAGCCAATCCGCCGGCACAAGCCATCGGGCTTGCTGTTCCTGGTATGCCAGTCGGCAGTCCGGGTATGGAATATCAGGGTCAATTTGCACCTTATCAGATTATGCAAATAAACAAAGACGGTACAAACCAAGTATATGCAGATATTGAATCTGTTGAGCAGCAGTTATAAGCTCATACAATATGAAACTTATTAAAGAAGCTAATAAAAGAAGAAGTACCTTTTGCAATAGGTTGACTTTTAAATAGCCTAAGCGATATAAAGGCAGTCATAACAACAATAATAACGACCTGAGTCGTGTAGAGGGAGACTGCTTTAAGCAGCATTCAAAACAAGAAAAAATGAACCTATATGTGAAATTCATCACTGATGATTCTAACGTAGCGGCATTTAGCACATTCGTTTAATAGTTTTTTATTGGTAAATCTTAACTGATTTGCCATTTTTTTATTGTCTATTTACATAAAGGATATACCATGAAAATCACTCATCATTCACGTCTTGTTGTTCTCACCGCTAGTATCAGTGCGGCATTATTAATCAGTGCCTGTCAGCCTGTCAATGACAAGGACAATGTTGAAACTGCAGCTGCTACAGAAGAGACAGCGGCAGTTAATGATACTGATAATGTTAACGATACTGCAGCCGCCACAGATCCACACACCGGTCACGATATGTCAGCGGGCGCGATGGCAGGTGCTGAACATATGACGCCGATGCATCAAGCATACAATGACTCTATGGTAAAGATGCATGACGAGATGATGGTCGGGATGGAGTATAACGATCCAGATGCCGCCTTTGCCAAAGGGATGCTAGGTCATCACATTGGCGCCGTTGATATGGCAGAGATTCAGCTGAAATATGGTACTGATAAAGAGATGCGCCAGCTGGCACAAGACATCATCGATGCTCAACAAGCTGAAATTGAGCAAATGCAGGCGTGGCTAGCCAGTCATCCCGATGCAGCTGAAGCCACACCTGATACCAAAGCCATGCAACAAGCCTATGTCGATGGTATGGACGCCATGCATGATGAGATGATGGCGGGTATTGCTGATCCTAATCCTGATATGGCCTTTGCACGTGGTATGTTGCCGCATCATGTTGGCGCGGTTGATATGGCAAAAGTACAGCTGAAATATGGTAAAGATGCTGAAATGCGTAAGCTAGCGCAAGCTGTTATAGATGCTCAACAGTCTGAGATTGAACAAATGCAAAACTGGATTGCCAAACAAGGTGGTTAGAAGTTTGATGTAAAAAAGTAGCTAGAAATTTGCCGTAATATACTGCTTAATTAAATTTAAATAAAAAACCCAGCTAAGAGGTTCTTAGCTGGGTTTGTTTTTAGCTTATTATTAAGTTGTTAAGCTTTTAATTCGTTATATGTTTAGACATTCTTACCATGTTGTTTTTGCTGAATATCTTTTGCCAAGTTATAGCATTCATTGATATGGTCGGTGGCGATTTTTTTGAAAATCATATAACCCATGGTTGCCGCAACCATTTGTCCGCCCAATGGGATAAATTTGGTCACTTGCTTGGCTGCGATACGACCACCAAAGCCTTGGACGGTCTTTTTCACGATACCACGTGTCGCCATTAAGCCTGCAAAGTCAACAGTACGGTCTTTTAGCGCCGCCCAATGAATGGCGCGCGATTCTAAATCAATAGCAGATTGACGACCTTCAATCAGACCAAAACGTTCGCTAATCTCAGGTAACAGCATGGTTAGCATGCTGGCATCAACTGCCACGTCAAAAAATGGTACTGGAACGATGGCAACACCTGCTGACAGCTTGGCACGTTTTTTGACCAATTTTTCGCAGTCTTTTTTAACTTGTTCAAGATCTAAATTTGGATCGATGGTATTAGGCAGTTTTTCAGCAAGCGGAGTGGTTTTCATAAAGCGTCCTTAAGGTAGTTAAAAGAAAAATATTTAAAAAATAGTGAATGATATAAATAAGCAAAAATTGCAAAAATGATAAGTATCTTATGATTTTCTAATAAGTCATCTTAGATGTTTACCATTTTATGGATTTATACGCCCCATACAATCATTGCTTTGTAGCAAAATGCAGAAAATTACAGTCACTCTGCACCGTTTTTGTAAATAAGTAACGGCTTAGCAAGCAGGGATTTAGAAATGCGCCATATATAACCCTTGTTTGGCATAGAGTAAATTTAATACACACAAAATACAGCGGCGCTTGAATATGTTTTTTGCAGCCTCTGTCTGCGTAGGCACAGCAAGCAAGAAAAACCTAATCAAGCCGCGCTTAATAATTTATTGGATTCATTTTATTTAAAGTTGACGATAAAATACATGGAATATAAATTACGCCATCAGACCCACCAACGCAATCGCTAAACCTAGACGACAGTACTAAAAATTCCCATTGTGGCTATCTGCCAAAGCCAGTAGAATACCAACATGCTAAATTTAACCCCCCGTTATACCAGCACTCGCATCGACGAGTTGCCCGCCGCGTTGCAACCACTTGCCGCCCAATCATTTACCCTTGCTAGGCTTTATGCTGGTCGCGGTATCACTGCGCCTGATGAGCTTGAAACAGGACTGTCTGGTTTACTGCCAGCCGAAATGCTGCATGGCGTCACGGAAGCGGTGCGTCTATTAGATGTTGCTATCGATGAAGGGCAGCGTATTTTAATTGTCGGTGATTTTGATTGCGATGGAGCAACCAGTACCGCATTGATGATGCGTGCGCTGACAAAGATGGGCGCAGTCGTTGATTTTTTAGTACCTGACCGTTTTAAATATGGCTATGGTCTGACGCCAGAGATTGTCGAGTTAGGTATCAAGACTTATAAGCCCGACATGATTGTGACGGTGGATAATGGTATCTCAAGCCACGACGGCGTGGCGCGGGCGCAAGCTGATGGTATCACTGTTATTATTACTGACCATCACCTGACCACCAAAGAGACACCGCCTGCCGAAGCGGTCGTCAATCCTAATCAGCTCGGCTGTCACTTTAGCAGTAAGGCACTGGTCGGTGTCGGCGTGGCGTTTTATGTGCTTGGAAGACTAGCAAAATTACGCCGCGAAGCAGGCAAGTCTAGCGTACAAGTGAGCCAGTATTTAGATTTGGTCGCGCTTGGGACGATTGCCGATGTGGGCGTACTTGATAAAAACAATCGCATTTTAGTGCATCATGGGTTAAATGCCATTCGTCAAGGGCGCTGCTCGCTTGGGATATTGGCACTGCTTGAACAAGCGGGTCGTGACCCGAAACAATTGCAGGCGCAGGATTTTGGTTTTGTTTTAGGTCCGCGTATCAATGCTGCTGGGCGTATGGATAATATGCGCATCGGTATCGAGTGCTTATTGACCGATGACTGGAGCACTGCACAGCGTTTGGCGCAAGAGCTTGAGCAGCTTAACCGTACGCGCCGTCATGTAGAAGGCGAGATGCGCGCACAGGCAGATAGCATTGTACAAGCGTTAGCTACTACTGATTCTAATGCTGATGTGAATACTGGTGATGTTAATAATAGGGCTGACGAGAGCGATGAAACTCTTATTCAGCCTAAAACTGAGAAACAGGCGGCTGATAATCAAAATCGCAGCATTATTTTATATCAAGACGATTGGCATCAAGGCGTCATCGGTATCGTCGCTGGACGTTTAAAAGAAAGCCACTATCTGCCAAGTATCGTTTTTGCACCAGCAGATACAGAACGCACGGGTGGTGATGATGCCATCAAAGGCTCGGCGCGCTCTATCGCAGGCGTGCATATTCGTGATGCGATTGAGCAAGTTGCCGAACGTTATCCTGATTTAATCAGCCACTTTGGCGGTCATGCCATGGCCGCAGGTTTAACTATCAAACGTCGTCACTTTGATGGCTTTGTGAGCGCGTTTAACGAAGTGATGGCGCAGATGGATGATGAAGTGTTTGCCGAGCAAAAATTCACCGATGGACCATTGCAAGCGGCTGATTTTAGCTTATGGTTTGCAGAGCATCTAGCGAATGCCAGTATTTGGGGTCATGGCTTTGCGCCGCCGATATTTGACGGTGTATTTGAGGTATTAAGCTTTAAGGTATTAAAAGACAAACATCTTAAATTGTCGCTACGTTATCCCGATGTGCAATATCCGATTGAAGCAATCCAATTCAATTTTGATAGTAGTGCTTGGGATTACCGCGCCGAAAAAGTGCATTTATTATTCCAGCTAGACATTAACGAGTGGAACGGCAAACAAAGCTTACAGTTGATGGTTAAAGATTTGGCGCTGGTAAAAGAAACAGTAGAGGAAAGCTAGTAGTTGCTAGGCTTGAATACTTTAATATTTCCATTCAATGGCTGGAAATTGCCAGTCATAACGAATCGCAAGCATGCGTAAGGTAAAAATCGTCGCCATTGCCGAGATATCAGCAATCCAAGCGGTCACGCCAAGATTGTGCAGCGCAAAGTAGAGGATTCCGCCCGTTAAAGCGGCGGTAATATAAATCTCTTGCTGTAGCACCAGCGGAATCTCATTACAAATCATATCGCGGATGATGCCGCCGACAATAATGGTAATCACCCCGAGTAATAATGCCACCGGCACATTGGCGCCCATACTATCAGCAACCTTGATGCCGATTAAGGTAAAGGCTGATAGCCCAATGGTATCAGAGAGCTTGAGGAATTTATCAACACGTCTAGAGTTGGGATGAAAGAATATCTGCATCACCAGCGAAGAGATGGTAATAACCGTCAAATAACTCATGTCTACCATCCAAAACAGCGGATGACGATCCAAAATCACATCGCGCACCGTACCGCCACCGATGGCAGTCACAATCGATACCAGTAAGCAGCCAAAGACATCGAAGTTCTTATGCTTGGCTAGTATCGTGCCTGAAATACTACAAGCGACAATCCCAATCATATCAAACAGATAGATCAGCGAGCGCGGGTCAAAAGTAGTAATCAATTCAGAATCTAAAGCGATGGTGAGCATGCGTTTTTCTCATTAAAGCCTTGCTATTAAAGCCCTGCTATTAAAACAGTGCTATTAAAACAGTGCTATTAAAACAGTGCTATTTTTTCGGCCATGATGATAAGCGGCTAAACGACTAATTCGTTAATCAACCAAGCGAATAGAAGGCAGGTGCCAATCGAATTTAAGCGCCAACATACGCACGGCAAAGATGATAAATAACATCATAAACTCATTGGTAACCGCGTCAACGCCGCAATAATCAAGCGCTAAATAAGTTAAAGATCCTGCAATACTGGCAGTGATATAAATCTCACGCTGTAGCAGCAGAGGTATCTCATTACAGATAATATCACGTAATAAGCCACCAATAATCGCCGTCCAAACTCCCATCATAACCGCAATAACCGGCGACACATCTTGCGCCAAAGCCACTTTAAAACCAATCACACTAAAAGCCGCCAGCCCAATCGCATCAAAGAACTTAAGCGCTTTATCAATCTTATGATACAAATGAAAGAAAATCTGTAGAATGAGGGAGGTGAGGGTAATGACGATGACATAGTTGAGGTCAGTCATCCAAAATAGCGGATGGCGATCGAGCGCCATATCGCGCAATGTACCACCACCAATGGCATTGACCATAGAAACCAAAATACAGCCAGCAATATCAAAGCCTTTATGCTGCGCCAGCAAAGTGCCCGCAATGGCACAAGCAATGACGCCCACCATATCCAATAAATACAGCAGAATATCAGGAAAAATAAAGTTACTTATCATGATTTATTTGAGCCTCAACCATCTTTTGCAAACAATATAAGCCCTAGCATAATTAGCCCAATACCGACCAATCCCAATGCTGAGGGTAGCGTGTTATTCAACAATAGTATACCGCCAATTAAAGCAAAGATTACCTCGCTGGCTTGGGTCGAGTCAACGCCTGCCACTTCACTTGAGGTTACCGCTTGTTCACGTGCATAAAGAAATATGCTCGTCGCTGCCACTCCAGCCAACAGTGCGACTAGCAAGGTGTTAAAAATTTGTGTGGTTGCGGGTGGCTCGGGATGTATAAGTACGCCTAAAACCACCCAGAACGGCAAGCTACCGAGGGTCATGAGCCAGATTTTGTTAAAGGCATTTTGTAGGAGTGTCGTCTCGATAGCAGGAATACGAGCAATGAGGTTTTGTAAGGTAGAGGAGGGTTTAGCTTCGATGGTAGGATTTGTCTTTAACGTCATGCTATTATCAGCTGCACTATTTAGGGCAGCAGATAAATCGTAAGCTTCTGAGACAAATGCTTGGTTACTATGCTCGTGATGACTTTGTTCACTGTTGAGTTTCTTATCTTCTGTTACTTGTTGCGTTTTAGCCTTATCTTTATAGGGATAGTGTTTGCGTGAGTTGTGTGAGACTTGCCACACCAGCTGATTACCGATTGGGTAACTAAAAGCCGCAATTAGCGCAGGTAGGGCACCGTAAAGTAGCATTTCTGCCATCGGCGCGCTATCAATGCCAGCGAGGGCAGAGGCGCGCAAGCCTTCGCTGACGTTGACCAATACTACCCCGATAAACACCAAAAAGGCATAAATAATAAATTTCTTATCAAACCTTTGTCCGAATGCCAATAGTACGAGCAAACTGGTTACGACGGTAAACATAAAGGTAGCAGCAACGACCCAGCCTGCCACGTGGTCGCCTGCATAGCAAATACCGGTATAAAATACCCCAAAGCCAATACTGCCGGTAAGACACCAAAAGCGCCAGTGCTGACGAAAAATGCTCGCAAGCGCTTGAATACGTCCAAAGCCATGTTGCAGGATAATAACGGCGCTGATAATCAGCCACATAAAGACATAGCGTAGGCTCGCTGACCAAAACCAATGGCCGCCAGCATTACTCATCAGCTCATTTAAAATAAATGTCGAGCTAAAGAACGCCCCCGCCAATAAGCCCAGTAAAATCAGTTTGACCATGTATGCGTCCTTGCAGTCGGCTGGTTAGCTATAGTCAGAGCACTTTTAAACCGCTACGGTGTTACCCGCCCTAGATGTACTCAATTCAATGTACTATCTGCGGTCGGTCGCCTTGTAGCGATTCTAAAATTCCTTGGCTATATTTAGAGGATGTTTAGTTTGGTATTTTGGTTGCTTGTTTATTTGAACTATTGATTTTTCCAATTTGCGCGAAGCTAATTCAATTATTTACCTTTAGCATCAGCCCAGATGATTTTATGCAGTTGTAATTGGAAGCGGACGGGAAGGGCATCTACCAGCATCCATTCAGCCAGCTCGCGTGCCAATACTGGCACATCAGGGCTGCTCAATGCTTCACTAGCAGCGACTTCTTCTGCGACAGTAAACATCGGTGAAAACCAAACCGTACCAACCAATTTATCGAGCTGATGCTCAAGTAGTTTTTCTTTCGCCCACTCATAATCAGCGCGGTTCATAATGACAAATTTGATTTGGTCGTGCGCCGTAAGATAGTCAAGATTTGACCAAAGGTTTTTATCGACTTCACCTGAGCTTGGCGTTTTCAGGTCCATCACTTTACTGACTGCGGGCGGCACATTTTCTACCGTCAGCGCGCCGGCAGTTTCAAGCGATATCTCATATCCCTCATTTAACAAACGCTGCATTAATTCAATGGTATTTGGCTGCGCTAATGGCTCACCGCCGGTCAAGCAGATACGCTTACACGGATAGCTTTTGATGGTCGTGATAATGGCTTCTAGCGACTGACGTTCGCCGCCACTAAAGGCATATTCGGTATCACAATAGACGCAGCGCAGCGGGCAGCCGGTCAAGCGCACAAATATCGTCGGCAATCCTGAGGTCAGCGCTTCACCTTGCAGCGAATAAAAAATTTCGGTCAAACGTAACCCTGCTTCAGGGTCGGTGACAGGAATCAATGATGTGCGTAAAGATAACTCACTCATAATATTTTCAAATACAGTTAGAGATTGATAATGCCGTGAGCATTTATCAAATAAAAAGGGCTTAATAATCTGTCTAACGCTCGGAGTTTCAGTATCCAAACGAGATGCAGATTATAACGTAATGTCTTACATTAAACTTGCCATTAAGCTGCTATTAACCTGCCATAAAGCATTAAAAAAGATGCTGGAGTCAGCCCCAGCATCTTTTATGATAAAAACAATTAACGTAATAAATAAAGCATTAGGCTAAACGTAATAGCTCATTGACTGAGGTCTTAGCACGGGTTTGCGCATCGACTTTTTTCACGATAATGGCAGCATATAAGCTGTGAGTGCCGTCTTCTGATGGCAAGCTACCGGGTACAACGACTGAGCCTGCTGGTACACGGCCGCGATGAATCTCGCCCGTTTCGCGATCATAAATGCGCGTTGATTGCCCGATAAACACACCCATAGAAATCACTGAGCCTTCTTCTACAATCACGCCTTCAACGATTTCAGATCGCGCACCGATGAAGCAGTTGTCTTCGATAATCGTTGGATTGGCTTGTAGAGGTTCTAAGACACCGCCGATACCAACGCCGCCTGATAGATGCACATTTTTACCGATTTGGGCACACGAGCCAACCGTAGCCCACGTATCGACCATCGCGCCTTGGTCGACATAAGCGCCAATATTGACGTACGATGGCATCAATACGGCACCCGCTGCGATGTATGAGCCTTTACGAGCAACCGCTGGTGGTACCACGCGTACGCCGGCTTCTTTAAACTGCGCTTCTGTCCAGTTGGCAAACTTCGTTGGCACCTTGTCATAGAACTGCACGTGTTCGCCCGCAGCTTGGACATAGTTATCATTTAAACGAAATGATAATAAAACCGCTTTTTTAGCCCACTGATTGACCACCCATTCGCCATCTTTTTTCTCTGCCACACGCAAGCTACCGTTGTCTAGTTGCTCAAGCACTTCATTGATGGCATCGCGTACGTCTTTTGGCATGGTTGCTGGGCTATATTCGTTACGATTTTCAAAGGCTTGTTCAATGGTTTGTTGCAATGACATAAATATTCCTAAAATTGATGGAAGGTAAATAAAAACGAATAAAAAGAGCGGTGCTAATAAAGTGAATAAAAGCGTTTTAAATAAAAAACGGGCTTGCTGTATTGTCGCTAATTTAGCGACTTTTAGCAAATAACTTAAGCGCCAGTAGCAGTGCTGTTATTCATGACTAATGCTGCTATTAATTAGGAGTATGGCTCGTTATCCATTCTAAGATGTCTTGATAAACCAATGCTTTATTCTGCTCATGAAGTGGCTCATGGCGCATATGCGGGTAAAGCTGTAGCTCGACATCACTAAAGTTCTGTTTTTCTAAACGGCTGGCAATTTTACGGATACCTTTTCCCATATCGCCAATAGGATCGTTCTCACCACTGACCAATAACATAGGAAAGCCTTTGGCAATTGTTGTCGCCCAGTTTTTATTGAGACCGGCGTCCATTAAGGTGAACAAGGTCAAAAAGCCATTATTGGTAAAGTCAAAACCCGTCAATGGATCGGCTTCGTACGCTTCGATAGCCGCAGGATCTTCATTTAGCCACGCAAACTCTGAAGTAGAAATACGATTATCAAGCTTACTATTGAGCACTTTATTCATCACGTTTGCAAAGACAGTATTTGGCTTTCTAGGAGCGGCTTTTGCTAAGATTTTATTAATCGGCAGCAGTACTTTGGTCAATGGATTGGCATCAGCCGTGCCCATTAGGATTGCACCAGTAAAGTTCTGTGCATGATGCTTGAGGACGTTACGCACAATAAACGAGCCCATCGAGTGACCCATGACAAAATGCGGTACGTTAGGATGGCGCGCCTTTAGGCTGTCTGCCATGATAATAACGTCTTTTAACAACGACTGTACCGGATGCTCTTCAGCAAAAAAACCCAAATCATCGGCCGATTTAACGGTCTGCCCATGACCAAGCTGATCATAAGTGGCGACTGCAATGCCATTATCCGCTAAAAACTGCGCAAACTCTGCATAGCGGCCACTGTGCTCCGCCATCCCATGCACAATCAGTAAGGTGGCAGTAATCGCCGTACTAGCATCGCTTGGCTCAAAAAAAGCATGGTGTAAATAATGGATGTTATCAGAAGAAGTAATTTGTTCAGTGTGACTCATAAAAATCCAGTCCTTGAATGGTGAAGGGTTAACATACAGACAGTATATATAGGTATAAAGGTTTATTATAAAAATAAATAATGGGGACGAACACTCTAATCGCCAAACGTTACAGGGTCAAATTGTTTGCTCGTTTAAGGTTATCGTACAATAGTCTGGGTATAAATGCTTTTGTTTTATGTTTTGATGGTTAATAAAGGTCGAGTGGAGTAGGGCAAAATCTATTTGCGTGCATTACATATATTTAAGAATGTAGCTGAGGTTATAAGTTCTGTAGAACTAAGAGAAAAGGATACTAGATTAACGATTTTATGCTTTAGACATTTATAAAATGGAAAAACAGCCATAAAAAAACCCCCATCAAAGTGATGAGGGTCTTGGCAAATGCCATAATCGAATCAAAGATGACTCAAAAAATTTACTACTAAAATATGGCTCTCCAACCTGGGCTCGAACCAGGGACACACGGATTAACAGTCCGTTGCTCTACCAACTGAGCTATTGGAGAATAAGCGGTAAGTGTTTAATAGCTTACTGCGAGCTTAGAAAGTCTCTAACGAGTTCTTGCTAAGTGGGGCGTATTCTAGCAAAGATAAAAAATACGTCAAGCTTTTTTTGCATATTTAGCAAATATTGTTCTTTTACTTGCTAGATAAGCCCTTTTATAAGGGTTTTAGCCAAAAGTTAGCAATTGAGATATCCATAAAAGTTATATGCTTATAAATAAAGTAACAAGCCAATACTGTGATGAATCATTACCTTTTCATAAATAATTTTATCTAATAGGCATTTATTTGCGATTTATCAGAGGCTGCTGTATAACGGACATTCAAAATAGATAGGTCTCTGATAACGGTAAGGAATATTATGTCGCAATACAATACCAGCTCTACTGCCAAAAGCGCCCCTTTAAACCATGAACTGTATATGTCGGTACTGATGACGCCCGATATGGCAAACTTTATAGGCAATGTGCATGGTGGTGATTTGCTCAAGATGCTCGATCAAGTTGCTTATGCTTGCGCGAGTCGCTATAGTGGTAGTTACGTTGTGACGCTATCGGTCGATCAAGTGATGTTTCGTGAGCCTATTTACGTCGGTGAGCTGGTTACCTTTGCGGCAAGTGTCAACTATGTCGGTAGAACCTCCATGGAAGTGGGTATTCGTGTAGAAGCAGAAGACGTGCGCGCCCGCACGATTCGCCATACCAATAGCTGCTATTTTACCATGGTGGCGATTGATGACAATGGTAAGCCAACGCCAGTCCCTGCGCTTGAGATTAAGAATGAGATGCAGCAATGTCGTTTTGATGCCGGCTTAGCCCGTAAAAACTTGCGTATGGAAGTCTCGCATCGTCCTAGCTGCGATATTAATAAAATGATTAGCGACAATTCAGATAGTAAGAGCTAAACTCTAATCACATGACGGATAAATCATGTCATCGAAAATGTATGATAGGCGAGTTTTCTTAGCATCGTCATATCCAGTAGGGTTCTCGTAAAATGGGACACTCCCAAATCTTTAAAGCTATTAAGACCATCAATACTTAAACAAAGTCTCACGAAAACCTTACTGACCAAGGCTAGGTTTTTGGTTAAATTTAATGGTAAACAAGGCAGGCAAATAAACAGTTAAAACCGTGCATACTTATGGTTCGACTGTGTTATTTGACTGCTTTAACCCATTACATAGACCATTGACCGAGACTCACATGAGTTCAAAACCTGCAAAGTCATCAGAATCCCATTCTACAGAGCTATCAACACTGCAAGCTGGTCGTGCGCGCGGTGTTGATGGTGCGCCCTTTGATGCTACAAATACTTCCTCTAACCCTGTAACCAATGCTGATAAAAAAGAGGAAGACAAAAAATCTTCTTCATTAATCACGGTGCTGATTGCGGTTGGGGCAAATCTGATTATTGCGATTGCCAAAACCGTTGCGGCATTCATGACTGGTTCAGCTTCTATGATAGCGGAGTCGGCGCATTCGTGGGCAGATGCAGGCAATGGTACGTTGCTGATTGTGGCCGAGAAAAAAGCGGTTAAGCCTGCCGATAGGAGCCATCCATTAGGCTATGGTAAAGAAGCCTATGTGTGGTCGATGATTGCTGCCTTTGGCGTTTTTATGGCAGGTTCTATCGTGTCCATTTATACCGGTATTACCGAATGGAACGCCCCCGAGACCGAAACCAACTATACCATCGGCTTTATTATCTTAGCAGTGGCTTTTGTGCTTGAAGGTTTCTCGCTAACGCAAGCTTATTTGCAAAGTAAAAAGCATGGCAAGGCTATCAATGTCAGCGCCCTTGGTTATGTTGTTGATACCTCAAACCCAACGTTGCGCGGTGTCTTCTTTGAGGATTTAGCCGCGGTTATTGGCTTGGTGGTCGCGGCGGCGGCGATGGGGATGCATGCTTATACGGGACAGCCGTTTTGGGATGCGCTTGGGTCGATTGTGGTTGGTATCTTATTGGGCATGGTCGCCATCTTTTTAATCAATCGTAATCGCGACTTTTTGGTTGGCTATAAAGTCTCAGAAACAATGCATGACTATATATTAACTGAGCTATTAAATCATCCTGATATCGATAGTGTCTCTTATTTACACTTAGAATGGGTTGGACCCAAGAAAATATTTATGGTCGCCGCAGTAGACATCGCCGGTAACCAAAAAGAGCAGCAAATCGCACAAAAATTTGAAGATATTGAAAATCAGTTCCGTGCCAAGCCGTTATTTCAAGAAGCTATTATAACGTTGTCAGTGCCTAATGCTGAGATTTTACGCTTACCAAATAGCTGATACTGTTTAAAGCGTTCATTTGCTCACTGAACATTAATAATTGAAAACTGATATCCATAATATTTAAAAAATATAATACCGAAAACTATAATAATGAGGGCCTAATATGAAACGTTTTAATAACGCTACGATAAAAAAATCACGCCAGCGTACTACCATTATAAATCCGTTACTTAGCTTGGTTGTGGTAACGCTGATGTCAGCTCCTATCGCAAATGCCAATGCAGAATTGATTATCCATAGCGAGCCCAATACAGTTAATAAGGACGCCAATAAGATTGCCAATCAGCATAATAATAAACAAGCACCAACCGATGTATCTATCATTAAGCTGATGCAAGTGATGCATATTGACGAGCAAATCCAATCTATCGTCAACGGCCAACAGGCGGCTATCGATGCCATCAATATGCAAACACAAAATCAGGTTCAAAAGGGCAGCCAGCAGATAAATGATAAGTTGTTAAACAAGCGTCAACGTCAGCTACAAGAGCAAATCCAAAGTGTTTTAGGTCAATATGCGAAGATTATGAGTAATGGAATAGGCGATGCGACAGACGCGCAAACCTTGACCCAAGCTTATATCAGCGCAGCGAAGACTTACTATACGCAAGCGGAAGTTGATGCCCAAATTAAATTTTACGACACTAAAATGGGTCAAAGTATCCTTGCCAAGCAACCACAAATTACCGCTGCCTTTTTACAGCAATCATTACCTGAAGATACCAGTGCAACCGAAGCACAACTAGGCGAGCTGTTGCCGCAAATGAAGCAGATTATTAAAGGTATTTTTTAAACCGGTTATTTTCAAATCTGAGTTAAACGTACCGCTTTTATATCAAATGACTGTATAAAACTAGCACACATAAAAAAGGTCACTCTCAAAGTGACCTTTCTATTTCTATAACTTATTATAATATTTCATTTTTCTATAAAATACTTATTTCTTTGGCGCATTGGCACCGATAAACCAAGCATCTTTATCGACAATACGGCTAACTTCAGTCAATAAGTCGGCGGTATCCTCATCGCCGGCATCGCTAGCAACATCAATCCCTTCGCGCAATGAAGCAGCAATGGTTTTATAGCGGTTGGTAAGCTCGCGCACATGCTCATCCACTGCTGTAATATCAGTCGGGTAAGTCTCTAAAATAGAGTCCTCAACGACACGCTTAGAGATACCATTGGCTTTACCACCAAGGATAACAATGCGTTCAGCAACCGTATCATAAGCTTCTGTTAAGCGCTCATAAGTGTCATCTAATAGCTGATGCACCCCGATAAAGCCAGTACCTTGCAAGTTCCAATGGCACTGTTTGCTGTCCATACTTAGGTCAATCAAATTTGCCAAGTTGGCATTTAATAAATCGACCATTTTTTTAGCTGTTTTGTCATCGATACCACTTGCGTAACGTTCTCTCATGTTTTTCTCCATTGTATTATTTTACTGAATTTATATCGTTAGTAGATAAGCCGTTAATGAATAAATTGTTATTAATATTTTTCTAAATGGCTATTCATTAAATGCTGACTAGCCAATTCAATATTTGCTAATCGTATTGCTAGTTATGCGTTGCCACTTATTTAATTCACTACCGATGATAGCAGCTTAAATTCGCTATATAACCCTTGCGCGTTAGGCTTTATTGAGTGGTCGTGTAATGAGTTTGTTAATTGTGAAAAGCTTTGTAAATTTAGCCGCCGCTCTGTGCGTTTTTTATAAATAAAGCATACTTATAGTGCAGTTAGTATTCTAGAAATACTCAGCTTAATGCTTCTGTCTTGGACGTTATTTGCTTATTTACACTGGGCTGACTCGACTTTTTGCTTTGGCTTTTAGATAGCATGACCGTTAAAGGATAAACCCAGATATTATCCTTTAAAAACTGTAGTTTAGACCCCATATTGTTATAAACCTAAGCTCTTATAAGCTTTTATAACTATTATAACCTTTTATAAAAATCAGGAAGAAAACCATTATGCGAATGCCTGAACCGCGCTCGTCGCGTCAGTTAAACCAATTGGCCACTCAGCTCCAAGGCGAAGCTGAAATTAGTGGTGTCAATGCGTCTGGGACGCAAATATCGAGCCGCGCCTTTGAGATGGTCACCGAATTTGAGCCAGCAGGCGACCAACCGCAAGCGATTAAAAAGTTAGTCAAGGGTATTAATTCTGGCATGGATGAGCAGCTATTACTCGGTGTGACGGGTTCTGGTAAGACGTATACCATGGCAAAGGTCATCTCGGAATGCCAACGTCCAACGATTATTATGGCGCACAATAAAACCCTTGCCGCGCAGCTTTATGGTGAGTTTAAAGCGTTCTTTCCGAACAATGCGGTCGAGTATTTTGTCAGCTATTATGACTATTATCAGCCAGAAGCTTACGTCGCCGCTAGTGATACCTTTATCGAAAAAGACAGCGCTATTAACGACCATATTGACCAAATGCGTCTGTCAGCGACGCGTGCGCTACTTGAGCGCCGTGATGCGATTATCGTCGCTTCGGTATCCTGTATTTATGGTTTGGGTGACCCAGAAAGTTATCTCAAAATGCTCTTGCATGTCGTCGTTGGCGATAAAATCGATCGTACTGCTACTATTAAGCGCTTGGTTGAAATGCAATATACGCGCAACGAGCTGGACTTTGGGCGTGGTACGTATCGCTTGCGCGGTGAGCTGTTGGATATCTATCCTGCTGAGTCTGAGCAGCTGGCGGTACGTGTGCATTTGTTTGATGATGAAGTGGAGAAAATCACTTGGTTCGACCCTTTAACGGGCAAAACTGTGCGTAGCGTGCCGCGTATTACCATTTATCCAAAATCGCATTATGTGACCCCGCGTAATAAATTGGAAGCGGCCAGCCATACGATTCGCGCCGAGCTTGAGCCGCGTCTTGAGTATTTCCGTGAAAATAATAAGTTGGTTGAAGCGCAGCGTCTGAAAGAGCGTACCCAGTATGATCTTGAGATGATTCAGCAGCTTGGCTACTGTAATGGTATCGAAAACTACTCTCAGCATCTCTCTGGTCGTCCATCGGGGGAAGCGCCGCCCACCTTATTTGATTATATTCCAGAAGATGCACTGTTGTTTCTCGATGAGTCGCATGTGACGGTATCGCAAATCGGTGCGATGTATAAAGGTGATAGGTCGCGTAAAGAAAACCTTGTCAATTATGGTTTCCGTTTACCAAGTGCGATGAACAACCGCCCGATGAAGTTTGAAGAGTGGGAACGTATTAAGCCCAAAACCATTTATGTCAGTGCCACGCCGGCACAATATGAGCTTGAGCATAGCGAGCAGGTGGTTGAGCAAGTCGTGCGTCCAACCGGTTTGATTGACCCTGAGATTGAGATTCGTCCGGTATTGACCCAAGTTGATGATGTGCTATCAGAGATTACCAAACGCCGTGAAAAAGACGAGCGCGTATTGATTACCACTTTGACCAAGCGTATGTCAGAGGATTTGACCAGTTATCTAAAAGAGTACGATGTCAAAGTCGCTTATTTGCACTCGGATATTGATACGGTTGAGCGTATGCAGATTATTCATGAGCTGCGTACTGGCGTCCATGATGTGCTGGTTGGTATTAACCTCTTACGTGAAGGGCTTGATATGCCAGAGGTGTCGTTAGTGGCGATATTCGATGCGGATAAAGAAGGCTTTTTACGTTCTGAGCGTGCGCTGATTCAGACTATCGGTCGTGCGGCGCGTCATATTAATGGCAAGGCCATTCTCTACGCTGATCGCATCACACCCAGTATGGAGCGTGCGATTGAAGAAACTGACCGTCGCCGCGAAAAACAAGTCGCCTTTAACCTTGAGCATAACATTACGCCAAAAGGTGCGCGCCGTAGTATCACCGATAAAATTGATACGGGCGAAGATCAGAATGCCAATGACAATCAGGTGATTCCTATCAAGAGCAATCTACCTGATGTCGATATCAGTATTTTACGCAGCCCTGATTTGCTCGCCAAAGAAATCAAACGCCTTGAGAAGCAGATGCAGCAAATGTCACGGGATTTAAAATTTGAAGAAGCGGCAAAAACGCGTGATAAAGTTTTGGAATTAAAAGCGCATTTAATCTAATAGGTTCATTCCGACTGAATGTAAACGTAGAGAAGGTGAGTTGCATAGTTTGCAGCTCACCTTTTTTATATTTAATACTTAAACCAAGAAGGCTTTTACCCATTAAAATTGATAACTAATAATTTGCCGTTAGATAACTTGTAATTATACCGAATGCCACTTAAGATGATATTAAGCAGCTGCATGCGCTTTATTACTCACGGACGACTTAGGCGGACTATCTATCATGCATACCAGTACCCATAATAAAACCAATGAAAGTAAAACCAATGAATTATTCAGATTAGACTTCAATGAAAACTCCTTAGGCATGTCAGACTCTGCCAGAGAAGCCATCCTCAATGCTTTAGATGGCGCTGCTCGTTATCCCGATAAGCCGCGCGCTCAACTGCTGGGCAAAGTAGCCGAAATCAACGGCGTACCTGAAAAGCAGGTCTTATTGGGCAATGGTTCAATCGAGAGTATCAGGGCTGTCGTGCAAATGCTGTATGACAAAGCCTTAAAGACAGATAAAGGATTTCAGCTAGTTATCCCAGACCCAACCTTTGGCTGTGCAGAGTTGTATGCACACTCTCTAGGCGTGCCAGTGGTCAAAGTACCATTAACTCGCGATAACTATGATTTAGATTTTGACAACCTACAAAAAGCTGCGGCTGAATTTGACGGTATGAGCCTGTTTTATCTGTGCAATCCTAACAATCCAACGGCCATCATTACCGCGACAGATACGCTCAAAGCTTGGATAAAAAATGCGCCAAAAAACCACTATTTTTTATTGGATGAAGCCTACTTTGGGTATGTCACAGACCCAAGTTTTGAGAGTGGCGTTGAGTGGATAAAGGAAGGGCTATCAGATAATTTGATTGTCGTTCGTACCTTCTCAAAGCTATTTGGCCTTGCAGGTTTGCGCGTTGGCTACGCGATTGGACATCCGCAGATTATTGCAGAAATTGGGTCTTTAATGTCTACGGATAATATCAATGTATCAGGTGCGGTTGCTGCAATCGCAACGCTCGAAGATGAGGCGTTTTTGGCGCACAGTTTGCAAACCACCAATCAAGCAAGGCAAATGATGGAGACGGCGCTCGATGAGCTAGGACTGCGTTATTTGCCCTCGCAGACCAATTTTATTTTTTATGAAGTCAAGGGTGATGTGCAAACATACATAGATAGAATGAAAGAGCATGGCATCGCGGTCGGTCGTGAGTTTCCTTCTATCCCAGGTTTCAACCGTATTACCCTTGGGACACCCGAAGAGATGACGGTCGTTATTGACACGTTGCAATTATTTCGTGAGAAAGGTTGGGTCTGAGTAAGCTAAATCGTATGATTTAATTCACCAAAAAGGAAAGCGGCTTAGACGGCAGCTTTCCTTTTTTATTTTTCTCATTTTGTTTTTTTCTAATGAATTTTATATCCTGTCGCTAGTATGAGCAGCATTTTTTACCAACAGCAAACGCAGCTTTACATATCCGGTCTTAAAAAATAGCATTACCTCTTATAGTCTAAGTAAACAAAGCATGACCTATTAGCCAATTGGCTAAAAGACCAGTAACTAAAAGCCCATTAACCAATAACTAAAGGCTGGTGAAAGTTAAAAAACTAGGTCTGCTAATGGATACTTCATCATAATTATAATTTTGTAAATGCTAGGGATATAGAAATGTTCGATATAAAAGCGTTGTTAAAGCGCGAGGTAGAAAAAAAACTTATTGATGTAGATGATTATATATTTATGCCTGAGCGCATAGAGATGGCACTCGAAGGTGGTAAATTAAACTGTGTGCTAAATAGTGATGGTCGCGTTGATATTTTTTATACTAAGCAAGGGGTGACGGAAGTCAGTTCAGCGGCGCGTAAGCATCCTTATACGCCGTTTGAAAAGGAGTTAAGTCATGGGATATACGATGATATTATTCGTGATTTGGTTAAAGCGGTGAATAAAGTCCTAGACGGAAAATCCAAATACTTTCATCATAGAGTGTTGCCTATAAAGACGCCGCAACTGCCAACGTCAACCATTATTAAAGAGGATAGCTCTTTTTAATTTGGCGGATTCTTAGTGGCTGTTTAGCGGCCATTTAGAGTTATGGCTTTATAAAAGGTAAGTAAAATATATTCAGTTAGGTTTTTATAAAAAGGGCGCGTTATATGCATATAACGCGCCCTTCTTATTGGGAATTTTCTTTATTAGGTGTTTTTTTAGTACACGCCCTTACTATGAGCCATTATTATTTTAAATAGCAGATTGCTCTCGCTTCTATTTTAACCAGCGCTTAGCGAGGCTGATTTTTTCATCGCCATAGAGGTGTCTTTACTGGCTAAAGCAGCCGTTTTAGTAATAGGGCGCGATTGACCACCTTCAACTAAATGATTGCTACTTGCTTGGGTTACCAGCCCTTTGGCATAACGACAGCGGTCATCACGCTTTTTTAACGTCTCGGTATAATACCACTCGCATTGCAAAGCCTGCTCGTTGATGTCCAATAACATATAGCCATGGTCGGTTTGGTTATTGAATTTTTGATGCGGGTTTTCTTCTACTCCTGCGCCACTTTCCGGAAAGGCTAGAGAAGTTAGGGCAGGGAAGACAAATTCGACCGCAATGGAGCCTTTGCCAGTCGCTGGATTGTAGCTATTGCCATCAAAAGGATTTTGACAGACATCAAACGCAAATGAGGCATGATAGTCACCGGTTAAGACCACCGTATTATCGATGGCATTTTCTTCGATAAAGTCTAATAAACGCGTCCGCGCGCTGGCATAGCCATTCCAAATATCGCCAGAATTGGTCGCAGATGAGCCTTTAAAGGGCGCTAAAATGACTTGCTGTCCAAGGATTTGCCACGTTGCTTGCCGGCGTTTGCCCTCTAGCATCTTTAAATATAGCCAGTTTTCTTGCTCAAGCCCTAGCAGTTGACGTTCAGGCTCATTACTGGCTGTCGCATCAAGCTTTTCACGGCCAAATATGCGCGTATCTAGCATATTTAAATCAAACAATTTGCCAAACTCAAAACGTCTATAGATGCGTAATTGGCTGTCTAATTCGTTACTACTGTCGTCGCGAATGGGCATCCACTCATGATAGGCACGTACGGCGGACATTTTACGTTCTAGGTAACTGCCTTTGCTATCGGTGTGGAAGCGCGCGCCACCTTTCCATGAGTTATCTGCTATCTCATGATCATCCCAAACAGCGATAAACGGATGCTGGCGATGACATTCTTGTAAATCAATATCGGTACGGTAGCAAGCATAGCGGCGGCGATAATCGTCTAAACTAATGATTTCGTTTTTAGGAAACAGCGGGCGTTCTTCTTTTAATTCGTTATCGCGATAAAAGCCTTCGGGGTACTCATAGATATAATCGCCTAAATGTATGACGGCAGAGATGTCGGCTTGCTTGGCGATATTGGCATAGCCGTTAAAGTAACCAAAGCCATAGTTCGAGCAGGAAACCACTGCCAAGCGCACGCGATCGACGTCGCTAGCTGGCAGGTCTGGATGCGGTATGGTGCGTGTACGACCGATAGGAGAGAGATAACCCAATGCTTCAAAGCCATAGTAATAAGTGGTATTGGGTTTGAGATTCTTAGGGTCAACTTTTACGGTAAAATCAGATGCGGCGCTGGCTTTTGCTCGCCCTTGAGCGACGATGTTTTTAAGTGCTGGGTCTGTTGCAATCGTATAAGCAACAGGGATACTAGAGGCCTCAATACTACCGTCGTTGGTAATCCGTGTCCACAGTATCACGCGATCATGTAGCGGGTCGCCACTGGCAATACCATGCACGAAAGGCGCTGCCCCTTGATAGCCTAAGTCGTCTAAATCATCAAGCTGATTTGGCGGCTTGACGTTATCGTCATCTGACGAACAAGCGCTCAGCTGCGTCATCACAGTACTAGCTACTGTTACCTGACCACCCAGTTTTATAAATGCACGTCTTTTCATGAGTCATCCTTGATATAAATTACAGATAAATTCCATTTATCCTTAATGATACTAAATAATCTATATGAATAGACTGGGTTAAGCAATCGCTAACCCAGCCTATTTCGTTAAAATAAACGCTCGCAATCGGTAACTTTATCAGTTACTTATTTGACGATGCTACCGTAGCAACTTTGCAGCGATTTTGCCACCACTCTAGCGACCAGCTGTGTGCGATAGCTGGCATCTATCGCAGCATTGCCAAGCTCGACGATAGTCACTTGCTGCGGTGCTTGCTCACTGACGCAGCCACAAACTCTCCCTTTTACTTCTTCCTCTTGGGCGTCAGTCATCGCCACACTCGCAATGCGCCACGCGTTTTGTTTTTCAATTTGGCTACGGCATTGATTATCAATGGCGGCTTTAAAGACATTCATACCAATCTCGTTTGCCGTGCCAATTGCCGTACCGGCATTAGAATTGACATCGGTTGTGGCACAGCCAGCTAGCGCAAATGTGGCCAGCATCATGGTTGAAGTAAGTAATTTTTTCATAAATTTCCCTATAAGGTTGTTCAGTATTATTGGCGGTCGTATGCTCTAAGCGCTATTTTCAGCTGCTTATTGTAGTGCTTAGCTATAGAGCGAATACAGCGTTTGCACTGTAGCATAATAGAGATGGATTTCGCCTTCAAAAAATTGAATGTTTAATAAAAAATATTGTCTAATTTAGGTGTCGTTATTCTGCTAAAGGGCGGTCATATAAGCGGCATTAACGAAGTAAATAAATGGCTAGCAGTAGCGTTATAAGAAAAGTGCTATTGATATATTTTTTAATAAAATATGATGTTAATAAAAATAGCTTGGCGCATTTTTTATGAAGAGCAGCGCGGATAAAGGTTTACAACCCCGTCAAAATTTGTTTAAATCATTTATAATATGAAACTTAGTATCGCATAGCGAAACTATAGATATGGTTTCGGCTGTTGATATATAGTTAAAGTACTTTGAAAACGGTACAGTGCTGCTGGGATTAATTTTTCGTAGCCTCTGTGATAACAGCAAGCAAGGAAAATTTATACCAGTCGCACATAGCTATAACGTATCGCTTTTATTTTGAACTGACTATAGCTTAGATTTGGATTGCAACTTGTGACATATTGCTTAGCTCATTAAATATAGAGAACCATATCACTGACTATTTTTTGCGCATAAGCACTCGCATCCATTAAAACATCGTAGCAATATATGACATGCCATGTTTTAATTGAGGAGACCCTAGGTTATGGAACGCTTAACTCCTGAGTTTATAGCGAAGGTCAGCGTCATAGACTGAGGTTGGTAGTCAACAAGAATGAGTTGCTACTACAGCTTTGTATTTAAGAACCATGTATTTAAGAACTTTGTATTCAAGTTTTTTTATAAACCCATTTTGCTTTATTTTATCAAGGAAGAAAATAATGAAGTCTATTTATAAGATGCCTCTATTAGCCGCTATGATTGCAGCCAGTATGACTCTGGTTGCTTGTTCAGACAAAGCGCCTGCGGATAATGCCGCTACTGACAGTGCTACTACTACCGACACTTCTACAGATACTGCCGCCACAGCAAGCGACAAGCTCGAAACCAAGTTCGTCACTATTGCTACAGGGGGCGCCTCCGGTCCTTATAATATTATTGGAACGTCTTTGGCAGAGATTTATGCCAAAACCTTTGGCGTTAACGCCAAAACCCAAACGACAGGGGCGTCAGTAGAAAACGTCAATCTATTGACCCAAGGTAAAGTAGATATGGTACTCGCGCTTAGTGATGTGGTCACTGATGCGGTAGAAGGTAAAAATGACTTTAAGGCAGCGCCTATCACCAATATCCAGCAAATTGCCGTGCTTTATCCTAACGTCATTCAAGTGGTTGCCTCAGAGAAGTCTGGTATTAAAAATATTGAAGATTTAAAAGGTAAGCGTATTGCAGTTGGCGATCAAGGATCGGGTACAGAGGTCAATGCTCGCACCCTGTTAGAAGGTTTTGGTATCACTTATGATGATGTCAAAGTCGACTATTTAGGCTTTGCCGATGCCGCCGATGCGATGAAAGCGGGTAAAATTGAAGCGGCGTTTTTTAGTAGTGGCTTACCGAACTCTTCATTATTAGAGCTAGAGCAAGGTATCAAATTACAGCTGGTCACCATCAATCAAGATAAGCTCAAAAAAATTATCGAAACCAAGCCTTACTTTAAGACTTTTGAGATTCCTGCCGGTACCTATGGTAATGCTGCTGCTATTCCAACCACAGCCGTCATGAATGCCTTATTGGTGCGTTCTGATATCTCTGAGGATGATGGCTATAAGTTGACCAAAGCGTTATTTGAAAACTTAGAGGGCTTGAAAAACGCTCACCAAGCGGCGAATGATATCAGTTTAGAGACCGCCCAAGTCGGTATGGTAGCTCCTATTCATCCTGGTGCCAAAAAATACTATGATGAGCAAGCAGCCAAATAAACCTTTATGGTGGATAGCTGGCGCAGCAGCGATGGCTGCGCTGGTTTTATTGATACTATGGGCGATTTTTAGTCGCCAATCTGTCACTGAAATACGGGTAACGGGCGATACTAAAGCCGATAGCTTGGTATGTTATTTTGTTGAGCCTGACTTTCAATTACGCTGGATTCATTCAGTAGAAAAGCAGTGGTGGGAAGAGCAGTATCTTCGTGAAGCGGAGGGTTTACTACTAACCAATACCTATTTTCAAGCATTTGGTGCCGGTACGCCGTCTACCGAAAACGTTGCTCCTATCAAAAAGGATGGCTACGTCGGCTATCAAATTAACCAAAGGTTTCCCCATCTTAATTGGGTGGTATCAAGATTAACGCAAGGCGAAATTGATTATGCCGATCAGCGTATTTTGATTCACCAATGGGTACCAGATTATTCAGAAGTAACTATTATGCCCAAGGCTTATAGTCTAATCGATAGATTTAATAAGGATTTTTGTCATGAACTCCCAAGTGATGGATCACAATAGCGGGACTCCTATTTATAACGATGATGCAAATTCTAACGATGATGTGAATGCTAATGAAAATGCGATGTTGGCACAGCAGACAAATGCGCATGTAGAGACTGAAGATTACAACGACGTTGATCCTAGTGTGACGCAAGCGATATTAGAAAAATATGATCGCGAGTCTATCACGCGTCATATTACCCAAGGTCCGGTGAAGTATATTATCGCTGCCATCTGCATCTTATATTCCCTTTTTCATTTATATATTACCTTTAACCCCATGCCGTCATTACTACAGCGCTCCGTGCATGTGGGCGTTGGCTTTGCGTTGATTTTTTTAATCTTTCCTGCCAGCAAAAAAAGCAGTCGTAAGCGGGTAGCATGGTATGACTGGATTTGGTTTCTGTTGTCTTTATCTGGCATGACCTACCTGATATACGAGTACCAAGATATTGTCACCAGTCGCGGCGGCATGGCAAATTCGGTCGATGTGATATTTTCTATTATCACCGTCATCTGCGTCCTTGAGGGCAGTCGGCGTATCACTGGTTGGATATTGCCCATACTGGCCTCTATATTTTTGCTATATCCCTTTGTCAGTCATCTGGACTTTATGCCGGATCGGCTACTCACTCGTCCTTATGATATGGGCGATATTTTTGGTCAATTATTCCTAAAAACGGAAGGACTATATTCGGTCGCAATCGGCGCCTCAGTCACCTTTATCTTTTTATTCATCCTCTTTGGCGCTTTTCTAGCGCGTTCTGGCATGGGTCAGCTGTTTAATGATTTGGCATTGGCGCTGGCAGGCGATAAAAAAGGCGGCCCTGCTAAAGTGGCTGTCATCTCAAGCGGCTTTATGGGTAGTATCAATGGTTCCGCCTTATCAAACGTCGTTAGTACCGGCGCGTTTACCATCCCCTTGATGAAAAAGGTTGGCTACCATAAGGATTTTGCGGGCGCTGTAGAGGCAAGTGCGTCGGTTGGTGGTCAGATATTACCGCCAATTATGGGTGCAAGTGCCTTTATTATGGCCGAGACCACAGGGCTACCGTATAGCACTATTGCTTTGGCAGCATTATTACCTGCTATCTTGTATTATCTAGGCGTTATCGCGCAGGTACATTTTCGTGCCGGTCGCCGAGACTTAAAAGGTATGGCAAAAGAAAGTTTGCCACAGGTAAAAGAGGTATTAAAAGCGCGCGGTCATATGTTATTGCCGATTGTATTTTTGATTTATTTATTAATACAAAATGTGCCGGTAGGCTATGCCGCTGCCTATACCATTGGCTTTACGGTTGTCATCAGTATGCTACGTAAAGAAACACGTATGGGCTTTAAGGATATTTTGGGTGCGCTAGAAGACGGCGCCCGTCAGTCGCTAGCGGTGATGGCTGCTTGTGCGGTCGTAGGTATTATTATTGGGGTGGTCAGCTTAACCAGCTTTGGTACGGTAATGACTTCTTCGATTGTCACTTTAGGGGCAGGGTCGTTATTGCTGACCTTAATTTTAACCATGCTAGCGTCAATGGTTTTAGGAATGGGATTGCCATCGATTCCTGCATATATTATTACTGCAACCATGGCGGCGCCCGCATTAGCAGGGTTTGATGTGCCTATTTTAGCCGCGCATATGTTTGTCTTTTACTTTGGGGTGTTTGCTAATATTACCCCGCCGGTCTGTTTGGCCGCCTTTGCTGGGGCTGGTATTTCGGGCGGCGATCCGATGAAAACAGGCTACTTATCATTAAAGCTGGCGTTAGCAGGTTTTATCGTCCCGTTTATGTTTATTTATAATCCTGCGATGTTGATGATTGACCCGACAGGTCTTGCGGTCACGGCTAAAGAATTTCCATTACCACCTGTTATCGATATTATTATTGCCGTTGTGACGTCGGTCGTTGGTGTGATTGGGCTTAGTGCGGCGTTAGAGGGTTATTTTAAAGGAAGTATGAATTCAATCACGCGTATCATTCTGGCCATTGGTGCTTTACTGCTGATTTATCCTGGGCTTATCACAGGTTTGATAGGGGGTGTCATCATCCTTGGTATCGCGGTGTTGAATATAAAAACCAGTAAGACGCCCGTGTTACCTCTAAACGCTTAACCTTATCTAGAGCGATAGTTTAGAAGCATAAAAAGGGCGAATAGTAACTATCTACTATTCGCCCTTTTTATATTTTAAGATTCGTCATCCTACTTTGATATAGTGACAAATTTCAATTAACAGCCAAGTTTACCTTCTGCGGCCAAGGCTTTTTTGCTACGGATAGGTGCTGGGCAATCTTCGCCGTAATATTGACGGTCAGCAAAGTAGCTTGAGCGCACCATAGGACCTGCCCAAATATTAAAGAAGCCAATCTTTTTGCCATAGTCCATATAACGCTGGAACTCGTCTGGATGGACATAACGATCGACAGGTGCATGGTCTTTACTAGGTTGCAGGTACTGACCAACGGTAATCATATCAACGTTATGGGCTTTTAAATCATCAAGCAGCGCATAGATTTCTTCTTCGGTCTCACCAAGTCCAACCATAAAACCACATTTGGTGGCAATATCAGGACGGCGCTCTTTATACAGCTTAAGCAAATCGAGCGAATGCTGATAATCAGAGCCGGGACGGAAAGCTTTATATAAACGAGGCACGGTTTCGATATTATGGTTAAAGACATCTGGCGCAGTTTCAGTCAATAAGTCCAAAGCGATATCCATACGACCACGGAAATCTGGCACGAGTATCTCAATCAAGCAATTTGGGCTTAAAGCGCGAGATTCATTCAATACTTCAACGAAATGGGCAGCACCGCCGTCTTTTAAGTCATCACGGTCAACCGAGGTAATCACCGCATATTTCAGACCTAGACCCTGAATGGTCTCAGCGGTATGGCGCGGCTCGTCTTTGTCTAACTCATTTGGGCGACCATGACCGACATCGCAAAATGGGCAGCGACGGGTACAGATATCACCCATAATCATAAAGGTCGCCGTACCATCGGCAAAGCACTGCGGCAGGTTAGGGCAGGCGGCTTCTTCACAGACGGTATAAAGCTTTTGCTCACGCAGAGTTGCTTTAATACGCGCCACTTCCGCAGGTGAGGACATTTTAACCCGAATCCAATCTGGCTTTTTCTTGGCCTCGACGGTCGGAATCACTTTAATTGGGATGCGTGCTACCTTGTCGTAGCCACGTAGCTTTTCGCCTTGGATGGCTTTTTTCGGTTTTGCACGGGCAGCGGGGACGTGGGTTTGTACGGCGTTTGTCATAATCAAATGTTCTCTTAACCCTTGATAGAATAAGGGTTTATGGCATTATTAGAATGTTTTATGAATGCAGCTATTATAGCAGATAACGGGTCAATGTTTTTTAGGCAATCTTGTTAAGATAACTAAGAAAGCTACTAAGGATAAAAAGGCTTCCATGAATAAAAAAGCTTGCGTAAATAACAGGGTACTACGAAGCATACCTTTATCGTAGTTTTATTTATTGATATCAATGTCCATGTCATTTAGCACTTCTATGGCAGCGCGAAACGCTTCTTGGCTGGCAGGTGCACCGCAATAAGGCAGGCTATGCATCAATACTTCTCGAATTTCAGCGACGCTAGCACCATTATTGATCGCCCCACGGATATGACCCTTTAGCTCAGCGGGACTTTTTTGCGCAATTAAAAACGCCATGGTAATCAATGAGCGGTATTTGCGCGGTAGTATCGAATCGTCTTGCCACGTGCTGCCCCAAGCGTGTTCGATAATCCAGTCTTGCAACGGCTGGGTAAATGGTGTCGCTGAGTCAAGCGAGCGTTTAACATGCGCTGCGCCCATGACTTCAGTACGAACTTTTAAACCATTATCGTAATGAGCGTTATTGTCTTTTTCGCTATTTTTCATACTACTATTTTTTAGACTGCTATTGTCCATATTGCTATTATCCTTAATATTCACTCATGGCGTTTGTGTTATAAAACCTTGTATTAAAAAATCGTCTTAGAAAAAATATCTTATAAAGTCGTAGACGTTTAGATAATAAGAGTATAGCAGCCGTGCCATTTTTATTTAACCGCCAATGTAGAAGTCTATGCAGAAATGAATGCAGAAATGAATGCAGCAGTCAATGCAGAAAAAAAGCAGGGCAAAAATGAGCGGTAAGGCGACAGGTTTGCTATTTAAGGGCGTCAATCATATTAGTTATGGCACTATTTTTATAATAAATGTCCAATATGGCCTTATTCTGCGCCTTTTCGCCGCACAGCCATTAACATTTTGAGCGTTTTGAGCTATGATTGCACGGATAATTATTCAATGCAGTACATCGATGTAGGCTGTCATCCTGACTACTCACGTGATGTACTGGTCACCAACCGACGAGGACGACTATTGTGTTAGAAGCTTATCGTAAACATGTCGCAGAACGTGCTGAGCTAGGAACTGTACCACTTCCACTAAATGAGAAGCAGGTAGCAGAATTGGTTGAGCTACTCAAAAACCCACCAGCGGGCGAAGATGCGTTCTTAATGGACTTGTTAGAAAACCGTATTCCTGCCGGTGTTGACCAAGCCGCTTATGTTAAAGCTGCATTTTTAGCCGCTATCGTTAAAGGCGAAGCGACTTCACCACTTATCAGCAAGAAAAAAGCCGTTGAAATCTTGGGCACTATGCAAGGTGGTTACAACGTTGCGCCATTAGTTGCGGCATTAGACGACAGCGAAGTCGCACAAGAAGCCGCTGATGCGTTGAAAAAGACATTACTGGTATTTGATGCGTTCAATGACGTGACCGAAAAAGCTGAAGCGGGCAATGACATCGCTAAAGAAGTTGTGCAATCTTGGGCTGACGCTGAGTGGTTCTTAAACCGCCCTGAAGTACCAAAGAAAACCACTTATACCACCTTTAAAGTGACTGGCGAAACCAACACTGATGACTTGTCGCCTGCGCAAGACGCATGGAGCCGCCCAGATATCCCATTGCATTCATTAGCCATGCACAAAAACTCTCGCGACGGCATCTTTGCTGACGAAGAGGGCGTTGTTGGTCCAATGAAGCAAATCGAAGCTTTGAAAGAAAAAGGTCATCCACTTGCTTATGTCGGCGACGTGGTTGGTACCGGTTCTAGCCGTAAATCTGCAACCAACTCAGTCCTTTGGTTAATGGGCGATGATATCCCGAACGTACCAAACAAACGTGGTGGCGGTCTAGTATTGGGTAACAATATCGCTCCTATCTTCTTTAACACCATGGAAGATTCTGGCGCGTTACCAATTGAAAAAGTAGCGGTTGATAACCTAAACATGGGCGATGTGTTTGACATCTATCCGTACGAAGGCAAAATCACTAAGCATGATTCTGACGAAGTATTGTCAACGTTTACGCTAAACTCGCCAACATTGCTTGACGAAGTTCGCGCAGGCGGCCGTATTCCACTAATCGTTGGTCGTGGTTTGACCAATCGTGCTCGTGAATACATGGGTCTTGGTCATTCAGACGTATTTGCTAAGCCAGAAGAGCCAGCTGATACCGGTAAAGGCTTTACCCTTGCACAAAAAATGGTCGGTAAAGCTTGTGGTCTACAAGGCGTGCGTCCAGGTATGTACTGTGAGCCAAAAATGACGACGGTCGGCTCGCAAGATACCACTGGTCCTATGACCCGTGATGAGCTAAAAGACTTGGCATGTTTGGGTTTCCAAGCCGACCTAGTGATGCAGTCATTCTGTCATACTGCCGCTTATCCAAAGCCAGTTGACGTTGAAACTCAGCATACACTACCTGACTTTATCATGAACCGTGGCGGCGTAAGCTTGCGTCCTGGTGATGGTATCATTCACTCATGGTTGAACCGTATGCTACTTCCAGATACCGTTGGTACTGGTGGTGACTCGCATACTCGTTTCCCAATGGGTATCTCGTTCCCAGCTGGTTCTGGTCTAGTAGCATTCGCCGCGGCAACTGGTGTGATGCCACTTGATATGCCTGAGTCTGTTCGTGTACGCTTCGTTGGCGAACGTCAGCCTGGTATCACGCTACGTGACTTGGTCCATGCGATTCCTTATCAAGCTATCAAAGAAGGTTATTTGACGGTTGATAAGAAAGGTAAAATCAACGAGTTCAACGGTCGTATTCTTGAAATCGAAGGTCTAGAAGACCTAACCGCTGAGCAAGCGTTTGAGTTATCTGATGCATCAGCTGAGCGTAGTGCTGCTGGTTGTACCATCACTCTATCTGAAGCGTCTGTGACTGAGTACCTAAACTCAAACATCACCTTGCTTAAGTGGATGATTTCAGAAGGTTATGGCGATGCGCGTACGATTAGCCGCCGTGTTGAGCAAATGCAAGAGTGGCTAGCAAACCCAAGCCTATTGCGTGCTGACGAAGATGCAGAATACGCCATCGACATGACAATCAATATGTCTGACATCAAAGAGCCGATTCTTTGCTGCCCGAACGATCCAGACGATGCTAAAACATTGGCTGACGTTGCCGGTGATACCATTGATGAAGTATTCATTGGTTCATGTATGACTAACATTGGTCACTTCCGTGCAGCGGGTAAACTGCTACAAGACGTACCAGCAGGAAGCCTAAAAACTCGTCTATGGATTGCGCCACCAACGAAAATGGATGCGCGCCAATTGATGGAAGAAGGTTATTACAACATCTACGCACAAGCCGGCGCTCGTACTGAAATGCCAGGTTGCTCACTATGTATGGGTAACCAAGCACGTATCGCACCGAACTCTACTGCGGTATCAACGTCTACCCGTAACTTCCCGAACCGTCTAGGTCAAGGTGCTGACGTTTATCTAGCGTCTGCAGAGCTTGCAGCAGTCGCAGCGGTACTTGGCAAACTGCCAACCAACGACGAATACCAGCAGTACGCTGGCATGCTTGATAGCATGGGCGAGGAAGTCTATCAGTACATGAACTTCGACCGTATGGATTCTTATACTGAAGAAGCCGACAAAATTAACGTTGCTCAGTTGACCTAATTTTGCTTAAAGCTTAAATTAAGTATTTTTAAGTTTTACAATTCTTATTTAAATAGAAACCCCGTATCGTGATGATGCGGGGTTTTTTAAATTTAAAATAAATCAATAACGGTTTGCAAACTTTTATTGAGTGCTTATAATCAAAGTCGCTGATTAAATTTTTTGGTTGGCGATTTTACCGTTAAGGTTGACGACAAATCCTAGGGAAAATAAAAATATGCTTGATAAAACGACGCCGCCACCTTTACCGAATTCTGCAATGGTTAATAATCATAGTGCTGAAGTAAACTACGGCATCCTTGACTGGTTTAAAAAAGCTTTAAGAAATTATACCAATTTCTCTGGTCGTGCTCGACGTAAAGAATATTGGTACTTTGTATTGGTACAAATGGGTTTGATTATTGTAGCGATGATTTTAGATGCCATTATATTTAATTCAGAAACGGGGCTATTCTATATTGTTGTAGTGCTTGGTTTGTTTTTGCCGGGCTTAGCGGTGACTATTCGCAGGTTGCATGATACCAGCCGTTCAGGATGGTGGTTTTTGCTATCCATTTTGCCATTGATAGGCTCTATTATATTACTGGTATTTTTAGCGAGCGATACCAAACTCGAAACCAATCAATGGGGTCCACCAGCAAAATAAGCTGCGACTGGTTTCTCTCATTATCTTATGTATAATATAGGGGCAGGCGGAAACCGTGGCTCTGCACTTTTTTCTCTTTTCTATCTCGGGACGGACCGATACTTTGCTGGGCAACTTTTTTTATACTTAAGTGCTTTGGAGTTTTGGTTGATTACTTTATCCCCACTCAAACGTCGTATCTTCTATGTGACTGTTTTTGAGCTTATTGCTATCATTGCTTCTACCTTTGTACTAATGAAACTCAGCGGCGGCGATGCGGCAGAGTCGTTACCCGTTGCTATCATGGTGTCATTAGCCGCTGTTATCTGGAACTTTTTATACAATACGGCTTTTGAAGCGTGGGAGCGGCGCAAGCAGGTTAAAAAACGCACGTTGTTAATCCGCAGTGCTCATGCGTTAGGGTTTGAAGGCGGCTTGGTATTGATTTGCTTACCGCTATATATGATTTGGTATGACGTTGGTTTAATCAAAGCCTTTATGATGGAGGCGGCGTTACTGCTATTTTTCTTGGTTTATACCTTTGTTTTTACCTTTGGTTTTGACAAGATATTTACCTTACCGCATCACTATAAGACCGCTTCTGCTTCTTCATAAGTAAATAGATTAAAGGTGTTAATATAGACTTGTCTTTATATTGTTTTACCCAAAAAAAGGCTGCCTAATGGTAGCCTTTTTGCTGATAGTACAGAAGGTAGCGTTAGGATTTTTTATTTGCCTTGATAAACGGGCTTACGTTTTTCCATAAAGGCAGTGATACCTTCGGCAAAGTCAGCGGTTTTTGCCATCATAGTTTGTTGGTCAACTTCCATATCGAGTGCTTCATTTAAGCCTGCAAAAGCATGAACATTAATCATATGCTTCATTGATGCCAAAGCTTTACCGGGCAGGTTGCTTAGGCGTGTTGCCAATGCCAATACGCTGGCGTCAAGCTCATCTTTGCTTACGACACTATTAACTAAGTTTAGACGCGCGACATCGTCGCTAGTGAGTTTATCACCCAGCATCACAAGCTCAGTCGTTTTCGCCGCCCCAATCAACTGATTCAATAAATAAATGCCACCCGCATCTGGAATCAAACCGATATTGACAAAGGCTTGTACAAATTTGGCATTATCAGCGGCGATACGGAAATCACACGTTAATGCCAAGTTCATCCCAGCGCCAGCCACGGCACCTTCTAACTTGGCGATAATTGGCTTATGAATATTACGCAGCTTTAAGCTCACTTCTGCCACTTCTCTGAGCATAAAATCAAGCTTTGCCACGAGTGCCTCAGATTCCATGCCGTTTTCTAACATCTCACCGATATGACCGCCACTAGAGAAGTTGTTATTTGACCCTTGCAGCACAATCACGCGTACATCAGTATCTTGATCGGCTTGATCAAGCGCATCCATAATCGCGCCTTTTAATGGCGTGCTAAACGCATTTAGCGTCTTAGGATCATTCATGGTAATGGTGGCAATATGGTTTTCGCTATGATATTCGACCAGAGGTTGTGACATAGTTGGTTTCCTTAATGAGAAATTTTAGATAAGCATTGCTGATAACAATGGACGTTATAATGGACAAGGTGTAACAACTCATGCAAGCTGATTACTATAGCAGCTTGTTATGATTATAAAAGCGGGTTTTGTGGGCGCTTAAGGCACGCTTAAAGAGGTTTAAATTTTATCTATTTCAATAAACATTTACATTATTAAATATATAACACGTACTGTGCAAAAATAACGCTATGAACTCTCCGCTCGCTGCATTATGCTAAAAGGCAGTATTTTTAAGGATTTCTTTAACTAAACAAGCAATCAACAAGCAAAAAACAAGGAAGTGATTATGCCAATGATAAATGTGAATAACGTTGATATTTATTATGAAGACAGTGCGCCGGAGGATAAGCAAAAACCTGTGATGGTATTTGCCCATGGACTGCTATGGAACACGCGGATGTATGATAAGCAGGTGGAATACTTTAAATCTGGCTGCCGCTGTATTGCATTTGATTTTCGTGGGCAAGGTCAGTCTGAGATTACCAAATCAGGCTATGATATGGAGACGCTGACCGAGGATACGCTAGCATTGTTGGATGCGCTAAATATTGAGAAATGTCATTTTTTAGGATTATCCATGGGTGGCTTTGTCGCTCAGCGTATCGCGCTAAAACGTCCAGAGTTACTGTTATCGCTGACCTTACTTGAAACGTCAGCAGACCCTGAAGACCCAAAAAACGTCCCGCAGTATCGCAAATTGATGAAAGCTATCCGCTGGCTTGGGATGAAGCGGGTCAGTCAAAAAGTCATGCCTATTATGTTTGGCAATAGCTTTTTGAACGATAAGTCGCGTAAGGCTGACCGCAGAGAGTGGCTCGCGATGCTACAAAGTAATCGTAAAGGCGGGGTCATTAAGGCGACCACAGGCGTCATTGAGCGCTCGGGTACTTATGATCGGCTAGGGGAGATTAGCACGCCGACACTGATTATCGTTGGTGATGAAGATACGGCAACGCCTTATGCAAAGGCGGAGCGGATGCATTTTGCCATTAAAGGCTCTAAGCTTGCGCTTATTAAAGGCGCTGGGCATACAGCGACGGTAGAAGAACCTGAGCAGGTTAATAAAGCGATTAATACCTTTTTAGCAAACTGTGTCTAACTTTGAGCGAGATTGGAACCAGTCTTGAATCAGACATAGCAATTAATAAAGTGCTTATACGAAAAAAAGCCGTTATCCTATTTAAGATAACGGCTTTTTTTATTGAAACTATTTAGGAAATTAACATTAAAATATTAATTTCAAAGCAGCAAGGTTAACGTCTTTATTTATAACCGTGCCGTATAGTCATTATTAATATCATCAAGGGTGCCAAAAACCTCAGCGCGATTGACGATTTCTGTTGCCCATGCACGGTGCGTGGCAGGCTCGAGCATCGTATCATTATATTTAAATACCGCTTTTGCCTCGCTATGCAAGATTGCCTGCGCTTCATCCAAGGTGCTTAACGGTACGCAATACGCTTGCTGTACCAAAGCAATCTGGCTTGGGTGAATGACCGTTTTGCCGACCAGTCCTAAGTTCACGTCACGCATCAGCTCTTTCATAAACAGCGTTGGTTGCTCTAAGTATTCAAATACTGGCGCGGTAAGATAAAAACCATGCGGTACAAAGCAGCCAAGCAGCTGATAGGCGAGCGTACCAATCGGAGTGTCATAGACGATGCTGTTTTTAGGACGGCGTAAACGCAGCGCTGCAAATAAGTCATTACCACCGATACGCAGGGCAAAAACTGGCTGGCTAAAGGCTTCTTTAAAGCCAATCGCCAACTCTTGATTGTGATGCGGATTAAATAGCGCTGCCGTCTCAAGCGTCGGCATCAATAGCTGCTCAGTGCTTAAATTCTGACAGGCCATACGCCAATTAGACAAGCTATACATATCGACTTTAGGTAAAACAAAACCGTCGACCAAATCAATATGAGCAAAATCTGCCAGCTGCTCTAACATCGCCGGATGACGCGGGCGCACGAAGACCAAAGGTCTGGTTGGCTGATCGGTGTGCGCTTTTGATTGAATGCCATCTTTTTTTGCTGGGTCATTGATACTATCGACATGCGCGGCCCACGTATGTAGCAGCGTTTGTAGACGCTCAAGTGCCAACTCAACATCGCTATGGCTGACCGCATCTTCTAAGCAGATAATAATACTGTTAATCGTCGGCAATTTATCACGCGTAATGACTTGCCAAATATCTTGCCGCGTCGCAGGCATATATAGGCTAGCACCCAGCTGATACGGGTGATGGGTATGCGGTTTGAGCATCGCATGACGCTCAGTAATCAGGTGGGCATAAGACTGATTGTTATTATAAAGATTGGACTCATTGTGGGGCATATCGGACATAGTTGGCATCGTAAATAGTGATAAGTGAATGGTTATAGCAAGAAATCATAGCGTAAGGACGTATGATAAAAACAGCGGTGCTGATGCGGTATTGATGCATTTCTTTCGCAAGGCATCAATACATCAAGGCATCAATACATTAATGAATCATGAGCGATCTGTTGCCCGCTGCTTGATCAGCGTAATCGCTTGATAGGGGAGTATTTTAGCACCTAATACCGTGATATTGATATCACGCTCGCTACATAAATGCCGCAATAATACCGTATCAGGATGATCGGCGGTTGCCAGCAAGATGCGCTCAGGATCACGGCGTAATATCGCCCGTGTCGCCTCTGCAATGGTCGGCTTAATACGGTTGCGATTGCTAATGTCATACTCTGCTGCCAGCGTATCAATTAAAGCAGCGGTCTGATAGCGTGGTTGCTCAAACGTTTGCAAATATTGTGGAGACGTAGACAATGCACGCCGCGTGCTATCAATATGATCAACAAAGGCTAGGCTATGGTCTACCGCAACCAAGTTATCATAAAAGACGCTACGATGTAGCCCCGATTGTGGCTCAGTATATAAACTGCGTGATATTAGCCCAGATACGGTGCTGTTTAATAAACCTGATGGAATCAGCCAATCTTCCTCGCTCGCCGCCAACCAAGCCACGCCTGCGGGGTCCGCAAGGGTTAATAGAGGAATAACATTCTCACCTTGATGGAAAATATTGGCAAAATTTGGATGATTAGGGTTGCTAAAGACGTCTAAGCTACGAGCCAGCTCTTGATAAATCGCCCCTTTACCCGTCCAGCCGTCGACAAATATGATGGTGCTGTCTGGATGAGCGTCCAATATCATCTGCAGCGCGACTGGATCAAGTCCGCGGTCGCGAATGATACTGATACCATAATGCACACTTGGCAACGCATAGCTGCTATTAGTATCTGACCTTTCATTGTCTAATAGGGCACGTTGTAATAATACGCCAACTGGTAAACCTGCGCGTACCAAGCTGACTAATATTAATGGACGTTCAGTACTTACCGTTTGCTGAAAAATATGATGTAGCGTATAAGCCAAGTTAGCAATATCAGTTGCGGTTCTCGTTGTACCTTGCGCTAATGCCTGCTGATACAATTGCTCATGCATGGCAGTTGGCGCATCCTCTAAGGTTAACATGTCAGAATAATGGCGCTGTCCACTTTGGATGAGCGCTTCTTTTTGACTGACGGGCACATCAGCAACGGCGTCTTTATCAACGATATCAAGCAGTACGGTCACATCGCTGGCAAGATAGCTGCCTGAGCCATATTCCTGCATTTTTTGAATATTAGGGTTCGTTATAGGATGGGTCATAAGATAGTTTCTACTTACAAAAATGCGTTCGATTATTGTTTTTAAAATGAGGACACGCCTTAGGAGAGGTTAAGCGTTTAGAATTACTGCGAGCAAAAGCGCTCATGTAGCTGACCATGATTGGGCATGCCATACCAGTCAAGTAGTTGCAAAAATGGTAAATCGGCCAAGCTATCACCAAAACCAAAGCTCGGACGCTGGTTGTCTAAATGATGGTCTAATAAAAACTGCACTGCATGGTGTTTATGAACCGCGTGCGGCAATATCGCCAGATTGTTCGCATTGACATGCACATAAAAATCTTGCTCAAAATCACGTATTAACGTTGGCAACTTTTTAGCGAGCTCTACTAACGCTTGATGGTCCTTTTGCCCATGCTTAATAGCCAGATAAATGGTCAGCTCTTCATTAACAGCGCCATCATTAAAGTGATCGATATGCGGTGTAAATACCAGCTGACTGTTGTCATTTTTACTGTGATTGGCAAATAATTGGCTCAGCTGCTGTAATTTATCTTGCAGTGGTGCAAGTGCACTATGCATACGCTGTTGCCACTGAGCTTGTAGCGTGCCGTCTCTATCAAGAATAATCGCACCGTGGGTTAAGACCTGCCAGCTATCAAAAGGCAGCTTAACGCGTTTGATTTCACTGCGATCGCGTGCGGTGACCACTATCAGCTCTGTACTAAGCAGCAGCCAATTAAAGAATGCGGCTTGGCGCTGACTCATAAAACTTAGTGGCTTACCTTGTTTATTAACGGTCGCGCAAACTAAGTTTTCAGGTTCAGACGTTGGCAATTCCCATGCATCAATTTTACGTTGGGTTTGAAAAAGCGTATCGTCCAAATCCATCAGCGCGTAGGGTTTGACGATATCGGAATTGGCTTGAAAAAATGGGCTAGTCATAGTATTTGCCATAAAAGCGTGCGTAAGGGTTAAATGTGAAAATCAAAGTAGGGTTTAAAGGATAGTTTTAATGGGATAGCTTTTATAAAACAGCTTAAAGTGTCGGACTCACCACCAAGACATTCTCCAAACTTTGCCACATGTCATCGACGCTATCCGCTGATGTTTCCACACACAAAACAATCAAATCCCAATCGTTAGGCTCAACATTATAAGCAAAGTTGGTCATACCAAGCCCATAGTTGTCGCTAAAACTTAGCATCTTCTTAATCGCGCCACCAAGGGCAATCGGCGAGCGCGTTAACGCACTAAAATTAACGGTAGAGTTTTGAGTTTGCGTCTCAAGCCATTCAGCCAATAAAAACGGCAGCCAGACAAACTCATTACTGCCCAATACTAAAATCCGCTTGGGCAACTGCTCTTTCTCAGATTGGGCTTGCTTATTAAGCACCTTGAATGCGGTTTGAAACTTCAAAAGGTAATTATCAAAGCCATCGGTGCTGTCTAAGGTTGGGAAGCGTCCCCAGTTGCCAGTATCACCTAGCGTATGACTGCCAGCCTCAGTGGTATCGACCGATGGCATGGTAATCGGCTCAGGATTAGGCGCATCCGTCCATGTCCATGCGCCAGATAACAAGTGATGACGTTGAAACTTGATATTAGGTAGGCGTTTGGCGATTTGATCAGACACAGCGTCATCCGAGTCAGCTGTATCCTGATGCTGCTGTCGTTCCTGATTTAAGGACCAATCAACCAAAGTGGTCAGATGTACTTGCTCTAATTGATCAAGCCCTGCGTTACGTAAGGCTGTGACGACATTGACGCAAGTATTGCCTGTTGACGCTTCGTCATCCACCATAATCAAGGTTTTGCTCGCTAGTAGCTGCGCTTGAGTGACGTTATCTGCACTTTGATAAATCAGATGCTGGCTGGCGTGACTGTGATCTTCGCTAAACGTGGTCAATAAAGAGTGGCTGCTTTTGTCATGACTGTCATCATGTTGCGCATGACGCGTAGAATTTAACAGTAGCGCATTGGGGTAACGTGTTTGTAGCGCTTGATGTACCCCCGCAGATAGCCCAACCGCCGTCTCTGCCATACCTATAACTAAAATGGGTTCAGGCAAATTATCTGGTACTAGGTTTGCCAAATCAGTAAAAGCATGACGCATGGTGTTAGGCGTGACTGGAATATGGCGACCTAAGACTTTTGAGACAAACAAAAATGCGCGTTTAGGATTAATGCGCTGCGCAAATCCAAGCAAGTCTTCTAATTGATAGTGATTGCTTTGTTCTGCTCCATCTTTTGCAGTGGCTGAATTGGTTTGATAAGTCAGATCAAGAGTGCCACGTGGTAGGGTGATGCTATGCTTATACATTTTATTAGCCGTCATATTATTTTTAATATCAGTCATCGCTTATTTCTATCCCATATTTTTCGCAAAGATAACGTAGGTCGCCATCTATATTTTGATGCTTTGGCGTAAATTGCCATTGTTTGCCTGCTCGGTTTAACGTAAATAGAATCAGACTTTGACCTGACTTATCTTTTATGTCAAATTCACCAGAAAACAATAATGCATTTTGTTGCTTATCAAGGATACTTAGTTGAATAGGTGTCTGCAGTGAGTCGGTCGCTAAGTTTTCAAGCTCACTTGATAACGCAAAGTTAAGTTGTTCTATATTGGCAGGTTGGAGGTTTAGATCACAACTGAACTCAGATATGGATTTCTCAGCTTCAAGCTGTTGATCCAGTTCGACTGCACCATCTTCACTATGAGTCTGTCCGTAAAATATCATGTCTTCATCGCCACGTACTTTTGCAGTGGCGTCTACTCTAAATAATACGGCATCGATCGTAGGGGCGGTTGTTATTTTGACAATAATAGGTGCAGCGGCAAAGAGGTTGGATGTAGTTTCAGAAATTTGTTTTTGATGAATAGCATTATCATCAATTTGTGAGTTTGACGTTGATTTACTATTAGCTTTTACAGAAGGTGAGGTGTTTTTTTTATTTTTTAATTTAATTAACATAACCTTATTTTCACGGCGCATATCGTATAGACGTAGTGTCATAATAAGATCAGAGAATTTTTTATAGCCATATTTATCTAGTTTGATGTTTTCATGGTTTTGATGAATTTGGCTAGCAATATAAGATAGGTTTGACCAACCATCTTTAGCATTAGGATTCTCATTGATAAGCTTATTTATTACGCCAATAAGATGATTTTGGGTATGTAATTGCTTAGTCGTCCAACGTTCTGGTGCTATGTTTGAAGATGGGACGCTATTCTTATTCGGTGCAGGAGCGACTTTAATTGAGTTGTTTTTAGCAGTTAATAAATCCTCTACATAAAAGAATTTATCACACGCCTGCGAAAAAGCGCTAACCGTATTGCGTTTGCCAAAGCCAAATACTTTTACATGGTTTGTACGAATACGTAGGGCCAGTGAAGTAAAATCGCTATCACTTGATATCAGACAAAAACCATCGTAATTATTACTATATAGCAAGTCCATGGCTTCGATAACCATGCCGATATCAGTGGCGTTTTTGCCTTTCACATAAGCGAAATGTTGCATAGGGTCGATGGCGTATTTAAGCAATGCTTCTTGCCAGCTCTGAATATGCGCATTGCCCCAGTCGCCATAGATTTTTTTACAAGTGATATGCCCAATACTCTCTATCTCTTGCAAAATATGACCAATATTTTTTGCTGAGGCGTTATCTGCATCAATAAGTACGGCGATACTTTTGAGTTTAGCGGGCATTTATTTTCCTTAATACACTTTCTTAAAGTGACTATTTCTTATTTTTTAATTTGTAATGATTACTTAACCCTGACATCCTACTAACCACAAAGCACCGCGACTTTGCTTACTCAATTGCGGTGTGGTCAACGCGGCAGCTGTCGTGCGTGACATGCTAGAGGACTCAGATAAGTTATCTAAACTAATTCCAGCGCTCGCGAGTAGGGCGGATAATAACTGAAATTTCACCGCATAGTTCATATTTTGTGCATGCTCGTGGACGAGGCTAGACGTCACCATGCCGATAACTTCGCCAGTTGGCAAGAGTAGTGGGCTGCCACTAGAACCAGGTTGAATGGGCGCGGTAAATTGCATATAGCGAATATCATTACCAAACCCTGTTAAACCTGAAATACAGCCTTGCGTTACTTGTAATTGGCTGCTAAGTCCTGATAATGGAAACCCTAAAGTCGTAATGGTTTCACCCAAATTATCAGTACAACGCTGTGCTAAGGGTAAATAACTTGGTAGCGGCTCGCTTACTCTAATAATGGCTGAATCACTACCGATATCGCTAAGCACCACTTGCGCCTCACGATCAGGCTGCCCTTGTTGTCGAATTCCAATCATCGCCGCCGACTCAATGACATGATAGCAAGTCAATAGATGATAAGGGTCAATAGCAAAAGCCGTGCCTGTCCAAGTTTCACCAGACTGAACGTGTCTTGGCGGGCGCGTATCACTGTGAGGATAACCTTGCTGCTGCGCGCGCTGGGCATCTTGGATAAGGGCGTGCGTATCTGGCGGACGCATATCGAGGCTAATTTGCACATGATGCTCTAGGCTTGCCAATCCTTGGGTAGAGCTCTCACCAAGGGCGCGGCATTTAAATTGTCCATTGCGTCGGTATATTTCTAATATGATTGCTGCTTTAACATGGCGCTCCCTTGCGATAAATTCATAACGAATATCGCCATTGTTTAGCGTTAAATTTACTTTACTTAATTCGACAGCGGGTAAGTTGAGGCTTGGCTCATGATAAACATAAGCAATCAGTTGTACAAAGCTTACCCCTTGTTTATCAAACAATGCAGGCAAATCCAATTGCCATGCGCTTGGATTATCCTTACTATTGAGCTGCGCCCACTCTTTTGGTTCATGCAGATAAGCAGGGCTACAAGCCGCTTTACGATGCTCATCTAAAGGCAGCCATAATAGTCCAAGCTGCTCGCCAAACTTTAGCTGATTTGTTGTCGCAAAAGCGACCGAACAATTCGATTGGGCGATAACCGTATTTGCCCCTAACACTAACGTGGTTTGTGCTGTCATCGCCTGCCTCTTATTGAACATATTCGGTTGCCGTCGATTTTTACCGCCGATTTATTACTGCTGATTTTTTATTTCATTGTTTTTACTTACTCGCTAGCATCTTCTTCGATTTTTACGCTAACCATAATTGAGCGTACTTGGCAGGGAGTGATTTGCTGTGCAATATCCTCAAGTTTTGGTTTATCGGTTAAGCCCAGCCAGTAGCCAAATCCAACTTGGGTTAAATCGACCCCGCTATGAGTGGTGTAATCGATGCCACCAGAGGGGCGACTGTTAATCTCAAGTACACGGTGCTGCCCGTTATCATCGGCCTTGGTTTGCACGCTGACGATACCATCGCAGCCAAAGGCTTTAATCAGTGAAATAACCACATCCATGACTGATTGCTCGTAGCCGATATGCTGGATTTTCCCTGTTTTATAACGGGTGATGGCAGCCAATACTTCACCATATTCGCAAACGACATCGATAGAGTATTCTTGCCCTGATAAATAAGGCATTAGCAACATAGGAATAGGGCGCTCACGCACCATGACACTGTTTGCATAGGCATTGATAAACTGCGCTGTATTGATTTTTTTCTCTTCGGTAAAGTATAAATGCTCAAAGCTATCGTACTGTTCACCATCGTTTTTGGCTAAATCCAATCGCCAAAAACCTTGGGCAAAAATACCTGTCACTGGTTTGACGCATAATGGTTGGTGCCCGTGCGTAGCAAGTAACGCCTCAAGCTCTGCGACATTATCAAAGCGCCATGCATCGGCAACGGGAATATCATGCTCATGACACTGCTGCATAAAGGCAAATTTATCATCTATCGCTTCTAACGCCGCCACACTTGTCGCGCCAGTCAATAAACGAATACCAGCTGCCTCAAATGCTTGACGGTGGGCTTCGTAATCAATGCCATTGCGACCAGTGAGTAATACTTTCACGTTGTTTTTCTGAGCTTGCTCTAAGACAAACTGCCAACGCGGCATCAATGGCTCTAAAGGTTTGAGCATTGCTTGCTCATCGCTATCTGCAGCGCTTGCAGATGGCTCACGGTAAATGCTATCGGCAAATTCAAAAATCTCAGGTCTATTATGGCGATGTGACGCGATAATGTTAAATGGCGTATCAGATTGGGCTTTTAGGGTTTGCAGGCTGGCTAACATATCACGCTGGCTTGACTGACCTTCAGCTAACCAAACGGCAGATGGCACGGCAGTCGACGTTGTATGAGGGCTTTCGTTAGCAGGGGTTTTCATAATTCTCTCAGCGTTATCATAAATTTTAGAAGGGAATAACTGGGACTGGCATTTAATAAGGTAATAACCCAAGGCGCGATACGGCGTTGGTTAACAGCGTTGGTTAACAGCGTTGATTAACAGCGTTTATTAACAGTGTTTATTAACAGTGTTGGTTATAGCAGGGTCTATTATATACAAATGCTAAGCGTTATAAATGCTGCTGACAAAATAGCATTAAGGATTTGTAAAAATGTTTTTGCAGCGTTGTTAATGCCTTGTTGAACGGTGCCGTGCACTGTAAAAATCAGGCGCTATCCATGCTACTATATAGCGATAGCCAACCTCACCTATATAAACAAATAATAAATAACCTAAAGGATAAATGATGAGTCAACCTCAAAAACTGATTGCTGGCGCTAATGCACCGCTGCCAACGGATAATATCAGCATTCGTATTTTAAGCCAAAGCGCCATTGATTGCGCCGCTTATCGCCTGACGACTGAAGGCAAAGTACGTGGCGATGGCGACATGATATTTTATGGTCAAACGCGTAGCGATGATGGCAGCGTCAGTTTCCGTGGTCATGATAGTGATGGATTTTTTGATATTAACTTACCTGCGCAGCCAGCGAGTATTGAGAAGATAGCCCTCGCATTTTCTAGTGCGCAAACGCTTGCGCAAGTCGGTGATGTAGATATCCAAGTATTACAAGGCAGCCAAGTGCTGATGACTTGTCAGTTAAGTGCTGCTGGACGTAATGAAAAAGCCATTATCTTAGCAGAGTGTTACCGCCGCCAAGGCAGTTGGAAATTCCGTTTTATCGCCCAAGGTTTTGAAGGTGGTTTAAAGCCTTTGTCTGAACATTTCGGTGTTGAGATTGCCGATGAAGCGCCAGCGCAAAGCCAGTCACCAAATCAAGCGCAAAGCCAATCTCAATCTATCAATACGCAAAGACCTATCAATACGCAAAAAGCGGGTAGTGCGCCTCAAACAACTACGCCGCCGCCAATTCCTACAGCTTCTCAAAACCCCTCAATTAACCTAAGTAAAATCACCTTAACCAAAAACCAATCTAGCATCAATCTAAAAAAACGCGATGATTTTGGTAAAATTTCTGTCAATCTTAACTGGAATCAACGTCCAGATAGCAGTACACAAGCTCCTAAAAAAGGCTTGCTAGGCGACCTGTTTAAGCAGCATAAAGCCGCTGGTATTGACCTTGATGTTGGGGCGATGATTCATCTGAAAAATGGCGAAAAAACGCTGATTCAGGCCTTGGGAAATCGCTTTGGTAATCTACAATCAGCGCCTTATGTGTTGTTACGTGCCGATGATAGAACCGGACAAGTCAGCGGCGGTGAGTGGCTTGATATCAATGGGCAACAGTGGTCGCAGATTGAGGAAGTGTTTATCTTTGCTTTTATCTACGAAGGTGCACCAAATTGGGCGCAAACCGATGGCGTCGTAACCATTCATGTACCCGACCAGCCACCGATTGAAACCCGTTTGACAGAAGGTGCGGGTAATTTACCAATGTGTGCGATTGCGCGTTTGGTCAATCAGCAAGGCAGTATCAATGTTGAACGTATTAACCAGTACTTTAAAGGCCATCAAGAGATGGATAAAGCCTTTAACTGGGGCTTTAGCTGGAAACGTGGTAGTAAGTAAGCGCTTTAATAGTATTGTTTAATACAAAAAATCAGCCCGTCTATTATAAATAGACGGGCTGATTGCTTATAGATTACTAACAGTCTTAAGTTCGACTGCTTAACCTATTTACGCATGCGGCGTGATAGCAGGCATTAAGTCATGGAAGGTACGACCAGAAGCAGTTTCGCCAATGGCGTGCATTTTCCACTCATTATTATGGCGATACACTTTTGCCATAATCATTGCCGTATGAGTACCTTGTGACGATAAGTTATAGCGCGCCACTTCAGTATTATTATTGGCATTAACGATACGGCAAAAGGCGTTTTCTACGGTTTCAAACGTCTGACCAGTGAAGCTATTGACCGTAAATACCAGTGATACTACGTTCGCTGGAACTTTTGATAAATCAACATTGATGACTTCGTCGTCGCCATCGCCATCACCAGTGCGGTTATCGCCGGTATGGACGATACTACCATCTTTTGATTTTAGCTGACTGAACCAAATCGCATCGACGGCTTGTTTATTGGCATCAAACATAATGCATGAGGCATCTAAATCGATCGAGTCGCCGCCGCTGCCGCCACCAAATAATTTGCCTAAAAAGCCGCCTTTTTTCTCTTGCGGTCCTTGAAAGACGTCCCAACCTAAACCCAATTTTACTTGAGTAAGCTCACCACCAGCTTCTTTGCTGAGGGAGATTTTTTGACCCTTTTGTAAACTAACTGCCATGGTAAAATCCTTATAATAATTGTGAGTAGAATACTTAAGTTTTCAGTGCTGTTTTCGGTTATTCATTTCAGTATTAGCTTTTAGTTATCAATTTCTGCGCTGCTTCTTAGCTATAATGTGAGCTGTAATTCTAGCTATAAACTTAAATTATAAAATGTTATCTAAAAACCCACCGCTGCCACCACGACCACCTGAGCTAGTACCTAAGATGCTTTGTAGCCAACCTTGATAGCTGTCACGATTGCGCGAGCAGATGATAACTTTGCCCGTTCCTGAGAAGTTTAAAACCATGCCTTCGCCACTGGTGACGGAGTTAATAATATTGCTCATGATGCCTTTTTTCTTGCTGGTTGATACCGAAAGCTTATAATCAAGGTTTGAATCCCAGCAGACCACATGGCCGTTATCAATGATGACGTCTTTGTCAGGCGTCACATCAATCTCAAATAGTGAGCCAAAACCTGACACCACTACCTGACCTTGACCTTGGGTTTGCATGACCATAAAGCCGCCCGTATCACCAAATACCGCGCCGCCGAGGTTGCGCTGGATATTGGCTCTGATATCGACGCCAGTTTGTGCGGCAACGAACGCGCCATCGCTCAAGGTATATTGCTGAGCACCGCAATCGATGATTTGCATATCACCATCTAGTGTAGGGGCTAGCAAACAATCACCTTCGCCATTGACGGCCTCAATTTGCTGTTGAAAAAGTGACTCGTCGTTAGCAAAGCGGCGCATCAGTGATTGCATGAGTCCGCCCTGTAGCTTACCTTTTAGCTCAAGGTTCGACTCCATCATCACCATGGCATTGGCTTCACAATAAATTGAATCGCCTTTTTTTAAGTTACAATGCAAAAAAGGTTCAATAGTGCCGATTAAGCTAAATGTTGCGGCCATGGGGTGCAAATCCTTATTCTAATGTCTTTAAGTTATGCTCTTAATAATTATGCTCTTAATATATGATGCCAAGTATCTATATTTTTACAAGTATCTATATTTTTAAATGTTTTCTATAAAAATCATCGTTGTTAATTTAAGCCTGCCAATTACATTTAAAGCCATCAAATGCTTTAAACAGGCACACTTGATGGCTTATTAACTATCACAATCAAATAATCGATTGCGATAGAGGGCTTAATAGCGGTCTTACAGTTATCGTATAAAACGATGACGTTATTTTAACGTTAAACGTTGACACCGTAAGAGGCTGCTAATGGTCCAAGACCACCGCTAAAGCCTTGACCGACCGCGCGGAATTTCCAGTCACCGCTATGGCGATATAATTCACCAAAAATCATCGCTGTTTCAGTGCTACCATCTTCTGATAGGTCGTAACGGGCGATTTCAGATTCGCCATTGTCGTTTACCACACGGATGTAAGCATCGCCAACTTGACCGAAGTTTTGGTTACGAGCTGTGCCTTCATAGATGATGGCGCAGATAGCGACTTTGCTGACATCAGCTGGGATACTAGCTAGGTTAATTTTGATTTTTTCATCATCGCCGTCGCCTTCACCAGTACGGTTATCACCGGTGTGCTCAACCGCGCCGTTGTCTGACTTTAAGTTATTAAAGAAGATAAAGTCTTGGTCGTTACGGACTTTGCCAGCTTCGTTGACCAAAAAGCCAATCGCATCTAAGTCAAATTCTTGACCGTCAGTGGCGCGTGGATCCCAGCCAAGACCGACCGTAATATTGGTTAAACCTGGCGCTTCTTTTGATAAGTTTACGTTGCCGCCTTTTGTTAAGCTAATAGCCATATAAATATCCTTTGGATTAATAATTAAGTGGATTTGGTTTTATAAAACAAACTAAAAATAGTGCAGTGATTACTCTCTTAGATAAAGTAACTATCTTAGCGAAAGTATCTTAGCGCAAAAGGTCAATAAATCGACCTGTACGCCACGTCCTGCATATCATTACGGTTTACTATACTAAGCGTTTGCTGACTAAGCAAGGCGTATTTTGTGTGACTATATGACATTTATATGTTTGTTTAGAAA